>ERZ1023458.3-NODE-3-length-288507-cov-120.981987_pt1 | contig 288507 bp, 238 predicted proteins | sample MGYA00380527_ERZ1023458 | MGnify/ENA primary metagenome ERZ1023458 (study PRJEB33173, sample SAMEA4830409) | metagenome | study: EMG produced TPA metagenomics assembly of the PRJEB25223 data set...
CATTTACGTGTGGTTTTACACGTTCAAACTTGGCCTTTGCCATGATGGTTTCCTCGAGTATATGCGATCATACAAACAGATCGCAACATTGTTAAAATTTGATTCATGATACCATCTGAGTATCAGACGGTATCTGATTATACTACCGCTAATAGATGATTAATTACTCATCATCATCTTTAGCTGTAAATTTCTTGATGATCTCATCAGCAACATTTTTTGGCGTTTCTTGATACTTCAAGAATTCCATTGAGTAAGTTGCACGACCTTGAGACATTGAACGCATTTGGGTTGCATAGCCAAACATTTCAGCCAATGGCACTTCTGCACGAATAGACTTGGTGCCACCAGGCAGATCATCCATACCCTGAACCATACCACGACGACGGTTCAAGTCGCCCATGATGTCGCCCATGTAGTCTTCAGGTGTTTCTACTTCAACTTTCATGATAGGCTCAAGTAGCGCTGGATTGGCTTGTAGAAAGCCTTTTTTGAACGCCATAGAACCTGCCATCTTAAATGATAGCTCATCAGAGTCAACATCATGATAAGAACCATCATATAAAGTTGCCTTGATGCCAACAACTGGATATCCTGCGATAACGCCATTTTTCATACGCTCTTGGATACCTTTATCAACTGCTGCATGGTATTCTTTTGGAACTACACCGCCAACAATTTCTTCGTTAAATTCGTATTCCACATCGCCTGTTGGATCAAGTGGTTCAAGACGCAACCAAACATGACCAAATTTACCACGACCACCTGTTTGACGAACGAACTTACCTTCAACTTCCACCGATTGGCGAATAGTTTCACGATAAGCAACCTGAGGTGCACCAATATTAGCTTCAACATTAAATTCACGCTTCATACGATCAACGATGATATCAAGGTGAAGCTCACCCATACCTGAAATAATCGTTTGACCCGATTCTTCATCTGTGCGTACACGGAATGAAGGGTCTTCTTTTGCTAGGCGACCCAAAGCAACTGACATTTTTTCTTGGTCAGCTTTTGTTTTTGGCTCAACCGCCAAAGAAATTACTGGCTCTGGGAATTCCATACGCTCTAGAGTGATGATGTTATCATTGTCACACAGCGTGTCACCAGTGGTTACATCTTTCATACCTACTAAAGCTGCGATATCACCTGCACGAATCTCATCAACTTCTTTTTGTTCGTTGGCGTGCATCTGTACGATACGACCGATACGCTCACGCTTCATCTTAACAGGGTTATAAACGCTATCGCCTTGCTTAACAACACCAGAATAAACACGAACGAATGTCAAGTTACCAACATACTTATCATTCATGATTTTGAATGCCAATGCTGAAAAAGGTGCATCATCAGAGGCTTCACGAGAAGCTTCAGTTTCGGCTTTATCATCCAAAATACCTTTAATTGCTTCAACATCATCAGGTGCTGGTAAGAACTCGATGACAGCATCTAGCATACGCTGTACACCTTTGTTCTTGAATGCTGATCCGCATAGCATCGGCTGAATCTCGCTCGCCAAAGTACGGATACGCAAACCTGCAACGATATCTTCTTTTGATAATTCACCTTCTTCAAGGTATTTATCCATCAGCTCTTCAGATGCCTCAGCAGCAGCTTCAATCATGTTGGTTCGCCATTCTTCGGCAGTATCAACCAAATCTGCTGGGATTTCACCATATTCAAACTTCATACCTTGAGACGCTTCATCCCAGATGATAGATTTCATCTCGATCAAGTCAACCACACCAGTAAAGTTTTCTTCTGAACCAATAGGAATAACGATTGGTACAGGACTTGCACCTAAGCGAGTTTTCATCTGCTCAACAACACGGAAGAAATTTGCACCTGTACGGTCCATTTTATTCACAAATGCCAAGCGAGGTACTTTATATTTGTTAGCCTGACGCCATACAGTTTCAGACTGTGGTTGTACGCCACCAACAGCACAATAAACCATGCAAGCACCGTCAAGAACACGCATAGAACGCTCAACTTCTACAGTGAAGTCAACATGACCTGGGGTGTCAATAACATTGATACGATGTTCTTTGAACTGGTTACCCATGCCTGACCAAAATGCGGTGGTCGCAGCAGAAGTAATGGTAATACCACGCTCTTGCTCTTGTTCCATCCAGTCCATGGTAGCAGCACCGTCATGTACCTCACCAATTTTATGTGATACACCAGTATAAAACAAAATACGCTCAGAGGTAGTGGTTTTACCTGCATCAATGTGTGCCGAGATACCAATATTACGGTAGCGACTAATAGGGGTTGTACGAGCCATAATTTTTCCTAGAAAAATTCTGTTTAATTTGGTAAATCTGTTGGCTATTAACCATCACAACCAACAGATTTTTGAGTATTATTTGGAAATAAATTTCCAAAAACAATTGCAATTATTGCAAGAAAAGTATGCACCAAACGCTGGTTAATGCACCTAAAATTAGAAACGATAGTGTGAAAACGCTTTGTTTGCGTCCGCCATGCGGTGAACATCATCACGCTTCTTAATGGCTGCACCTTTACCTTCTGAAGCATCATTTAGCTCACCAGCTAGGCGTAGAGCCATAGATTTTTCAGAACGCTTTGAAGCAGCATCAGCTAACCAACGCATAGCCAAGGCGGTACGACGGGATGGGCGTACTTCCATGGGTACTTGATAGGTAGCGCCACCAACACGGCGAGCCTTAACTTCAACGGTTGGGCGAACATTTTCTAGCACTTCTTCAAAAAAAGCCACAGGGTCTTGGATATTCTTTTTGGCAACAACTGCTTCTAGTGCACCATAAACAATTTTTTCTGCGACTGATTTTTTACCATCAACCATCACATGGTTAATGAACTTAGCAATTGTTTGGCTGCCGAATTTAGGATCTGGTAGAATTTCACGGGCAGCGACGACACGACGTCTTGGCATAATAGTTTTCCTTATCTCTTCAGGATTATCTGGTATAAAGCTAGGTTTAACCAGCCTTACTGCATGATTGGGTCTGACGCACCAAACCCTGATTCACGCAACAATGTCTTAGGCAAATGATTACGCCTTAGGACGCTTAGCACCGTATTTAGAACGGCCTTGCTTACGATCTTTCACGCCTGCACAGTCAAGTGCACCACGCACGGTATGGTAACGCACACCTGGCAAGTCTTTTACACGACCGCCACGGATTAATACAACGCTATGCTCTTGAAGGTTGTGACCTTCACCACCGATATAGCTAGAAACTTCATAACCTGAAGTTAGGCGTACACGGCAAACTTTACGCATGGCTGAGTTAGGTTTTTTTGGTGTGGTAGTATAGACACGAGTACACACACCACGACGCTGTGGGCACGCTTGCAACGCAGGAACTTTTGATTTTTCCTTGATGGTTGTGCGACCCTTGCGGATAAGCTGGTTTGTAGTTGCCATAGGGCAATTTTCTCCCGTTGTTGTTAAAAATTCGTCATCAATCAAGCACCAATTTTAGTTGGTACTTTCAACCAATAACGCAAATCCCCATTTAGGGCAATATATTATAGGGCTAAATCAAGAAAACTTCAAGCAGCCCTATAAAATAAATTATGTTTTTGATAAGAATAATTCAAGCCGCTATCAAAAAATGACTGATTGATAGCGGTTTTTTGATTATTCTTCGGTAGTTGCTTCTTGATTTTCAGTGTTTTCTACTTCTTGATTTTCAGTATTTTCACCTGAGTTAGCAATCAATTGATGACTTTGCTCAAAATCATCTGAAAAGGTTGCCATCGCTGTACCGATGACTTCATCAATCAGCTCATTATTATAATGAGCACCCACCGCTACTGCAGATATTGGCAAAATTTTATGCAACCAATTTGGATTTAAATTATCAAGATTAACAAATTTATCCAAATCCAAAAACTGTTTGGCATAAGGTTGGCTTTCACGATAACGAGCAGATAAACTATCTAACTGAGCTTTAATGCCTGTTTGTTGAGCATTAGCAAGCATGCTACTACCCAAAGCCAACGCTGTCAAAATCACCTGTTTTTCTTGGAGTTTTTCAAGATTAGCACCTGACAGCACACCATAAGCTTTCTTAGCACCTTCTTTGCCAGTCAGCGGCTGATCATAAATGGCAGCCACTTGATAAACTGTACGCAAAGATACCATCAATAGCCAAGCTGCATCAGCAAGCACACCTTTTAAGCCTGCTAAGCCTGCCACACCACCAAGCGTTGCCAACGCACGGTTTTGATTGGCAATATCTTCGGCAAAAGCATTACGCTCTTGGGTGTTCATGGTATTGATTAAATCAAATCTTGGGTCATTTTTAAGATCTTTGATTGCCCATGCATTCGACCATTCAGCCACTTTATTATAAAGTGATTCACTGATGGCTTCAAATTTAGATTGAGGAACAACTTTAGCCGCCACATTCTTAGCCGCAACTGCTTTGGCACCAAATACTTGCCCTGCAAAAAAACCGCTTTGAGCATGAAACGCATCTTTATCAAAACTTTCACGATGCAAGTCAACGCCTTGGTAGTGTTTATTTTTATTTTCGCTAATACCATACATGCCAGACAAATAAGCACCCACTTTACCAAGTTTAGCGGTTAAACCCTTATCTTCGTGGGTGGCGTCATACGCTTCGCCAGCTGCTTTGGCAGCTTGTAGAGATTCTTGAGCATTGGTTTGTAGTGCTTGTGCTTCTTCCTTAATGACTTGGGTAGCCAAATCTACATTTTCGCTGACTGCATTAATTTTTTCAGTTGCACCAAATTTCTCACCCAATTCTTGAACTTTCTCATCTAAAGCGGACTTGCCTTGTTCAAAGAGCTGATTGAGCTTATCTTTTGCACTTTGAGCGGTTGATTGTACCGAATCGGCGGCAGCGACCGAGCCACTTACTACGGCAGCTTGAGCCTCTGTAATGGCATCATCAGCAGCGGTTTGAGCTGTTTGTTTAAGCTCTTCACCAGAAGATTTTAGGGTATCAGCTTTTTGGCTAAGCTGAGATTTTACCTCTTCTGTTTTATCAACAGCAGCTTGCTTAATCTCATCTATTTTTTCGCTTGCGGTATTTTTGAAAGATTCGGTGGTGTGTTTGACATCATCTACCACATCTTCAACTTTACGCTTAGCAGCGGCGGCAGCTTGCACCGCCTTGTCTTTTAGGGTCTGTTTTTCTTGATCTTGATCGGTGTCGTCTTGATCAGTATCGTCTTTTAGGGAATCAACTTGATCTAAGACTTTATCTTTGATGGTTTCTACTTTGTCTTCAACCGCTTGTTTGGCTGATTCAAATGCTTGAGTAGCATCATCTTTGAGTGATTGAGCTTCAGTTTTGGCGGTCTCAACCTTATCGCTGGCCGCTTGTTTTAACGCTTCAACTGTATCGGCAGCATCTTCTTGCAAAGATTGGGCTTTATCCTTGATATCCTCAACTTTATCTTCAACCAAATTCTGAGCTGTTTCTACCTTATCTTGGGTAGCCTCTTTGGCGACTTCAAGCTTTTTAGAGGCTTTTTCCTGAAGATCTTGTGCTTTATTCTCAAAATCTTCTTGAACCTCTTGAGCTTTTTGTTTAACGCCATCTACCACAGTCTCATCATTTGCTTTAGATGCGTCATCAGTGTGGTCTGCTTGGTCAGCTTTGGTATCCGTATCACGAATAATCAAAACATCAGAGACAGCTTGATTGTCGATATCTACTTCAGCAACAATTTCAACATCATCATATTCAGCAACTTCTTGAGCCAGCTCTTTGACTTGATCATCATGACTGTGTTGTGTTTGTTTGGTGGTTTTTTGAGTTGATTTTGTCATCAGTTACTCCATGGTTTTGGTATTAAGATTCAGGTTTTGACATAAAATACAAAAAGTCAATTTACTTTTATCTATCGTATGTCCAACCTCATTAATTGTGTGAAATTGTCAAAATTATATGCTAAAGATTATCACAAAAACTAAACTACGCCTAGTGATAATATACAACATAAATGTTATTAAATGTTCATAAATACCGTTGCCAATTGATGAATAACTAAATATTTGGTCAACCCTTGTCTATCTTTGGCCATTTTCACCTATTTTTATGAAAATTTTGGGAAAATTTCCCTAAGTTTTGGAATAATTTGTTACAATAGCAAGATTACAACTGTAAACTTTTTAGGATGAAATTATGAAACGAGTTGTCATCACAGGTGCAGGCATTGTTTCTTGCTTGGGTAATGATTTAGATACCGTCAAGGAGGCCTTAGAAAATGGGCGTTCAGGCATTCGCTTTAAGCAAGAATATGCCGATTTGGGATTTAAATCATGCGTGGCAGGTAGTATAGATCATGATGACTTGGACACCACAGGCATTGATCGTAAATTAAAGCGCTTTATGAGCAACGCCAGCCTTTATGCATATATCAGTGCTTTATCAGCAATCAAAAACGCAGGGCTTAGCATTGACACCATCGCTGACAATCCTAGGGTTTCGGTGGTTGCAGCATCGGGCGGTGCTTCTACTGCTGATGTGGTAGCAGCTGTGGATGCCATGCGTGAAAAAGGCTTGCGTGGCGTAGGTGCAATGGCAGTTCCCAAAATCATGGCAAGCTCGGTATCTGCCACCTTAGCGACGGGGCTAAAAATCAAGGGCTTATCTTACTCGCTATCGTCTGCCTGTGCCACTTCAAGCCACTGTGTCGGTCATGCCATGGAGCTGATTCAACTTGGTAAGGCTGATATCGTACTGGCAGGCGGCGGTGAAAGTGAGCATTGGACGCAATCATGTATGTTTGATGCCATGGGTGCAATGAGTACACAGTACAGCGATACTCCACAATCTGCCAGTCGTCCCTATGATAAAGATCGTGATGGCTTTGTGATTGCAGGCGGTGGTGGTATGGTTGTTGTTGAAAGTCTGGAATCAGCGCAGTCCCGTGGGGCAACCATCTTAGCAGAGATTACAGGCTATGGTGCAACTTCAGACGGTGCAGAAATGGTCGCACCAAGTGGCGAAGGTGCGGTCAGATGTATGCAAATCGCGCTTGCCCAAGCAGGATTAGCCAGTGTTGATTACATCAATAGCCACGGCACCAGCACACCACTTGGAGATATCACAGAACTTAACGCCATCGCAACCGTCTTTGGTGGGGCAAAGCAAACACCGCCCATCAGCTCAACCAAATCCATGACAGGTCATAGTTTGGGTGCGGTAGGTACCCAAGAGCTGATCTATTGTCTGCTCATGATGAACCATGAGTTTATCGCTCCGACGATTAATATCCAAAATTTAGATGACGCTGCCAAAGACTTTGACATCGTTACCCAAACTCGTCCAACAGCACTCAATAGCGTTATGAGTAATAGCTTTGGCTTTGGGGGTACCAACGCCGCTTTGGTTATCCAAAAATTTAATAATTAAGACAACAAGGTCATGGGGGCGGTATCCCTGTGACCTTATTAAACATAACAGCCATCTTGTCAAATCCAACGGCTTAACTTTTCAAGTATTTCAAGCTAAACTGAAACAATCAGATCACCCCCCCCTTTCTTTTTTTTGTATTTTGCTTTACAATTTGCATTTTTATTTGCCATTTGATAATGCTAAAACATCACTTTGCCACCACATACACCCCAAGTCAAATCACAGCTCTCATCGCAACACATCATCCTGATTGGCAAGTGTGCTTTTTAAATAATGCACATCGCCCTGTGATTGGGATTTGTCCTAAGGTTGCATGGACAGCCACTTTTGATAAAAATCTGTACATTCACAAAAAAACTCGTCAAGTACATGGAGCAAAGCGTGCGAATGAACAACGCTACCCATCTACTTATGACAACTGGCAGCATGAGCTGATAGCCTATGCCAATCAAATGAATCTCGATGATTATCATAATGGCTCAACTCATCGCAGCTATGTGCATGGATTTATGGGATTTATTGGCTATGATTTATCAGCACATCAGTTAAATCATCAAATTGCCATCAAGCCAAATCAACCTTGTGGCTATTTGGCACATTATGACATTTATCTTCAGCCTATCAAAGGCGGCTATGACTTAATTGGCATGGGCGTTTGTTCTGAATTTTTTCAGCGTATTACCCATCAGTTATTTGGCTTATTATGTCGTTGCCTGCCCACAGCTTCGCCTATCGACTTTCAGCCTATTTGGACAAAGGCAAAGTATGCCAAAGCGTTTTATCAAACCCAAGAATATCTAAAAGCAGGCGATACTTATCAAATCAACCTAACCCAAAAATGGTATGCTCATTTAGACCATTTGGCAAGCCACTTGCCTAATTTACAAGATACAATGAATGCACCTTTTGCAGGATTTTTACAATTGGGAGAATTTGAACTGCTGTCTATCTCACCAGAGCTATTTTTTGAATTTCAAAAAACAAACGGCAAAATCCATCTGATTACCAAGCCCATCAAAGGCACACGCCCACGCCATGCAGACCCTATGATAGATGATACGCTTAAACAATCTCTTGCAAACAGCGAAAAAGATATCAGCGAAAATCTGATGATTGTGGATTTACTCAGAAATGATTTGGGTAAATATGCACAAATTGGTACGGTCAAAACACCCAAGCGTTTTGCCATCGAAAGCTTTAAAAATGTGCATCACATGGTCAGCACTGTTACAGCGACGCTCAGTGATACGCATCCAATTACCGTCTTATTCGGCTCACTGCCAGCTGGCTCTATCACGGGTGCACCCAAAAAACGCGCGTGCGAGATTATCCATGAGCTTGAAACCTCACCTCGTGGTGCCTACTGTGGGACGATGGGCTATATGAATTTTGATGGTACAGGCAGCTGGAATGTACTGATTCGCACACTACAAAAATGGCAAGAATGCGAGATCTGGGCAGGTGGTGGCATTACCATCAAATCAAATGTTGATGATGAATATCAAGAATGCCAAGATAAAATTGGCACTATTTTGGCAAAAATGTCTCAGCCAAAATAGTGCCTAATTTAAGTCTTAGATGGCTTTGGTTCTTTCGATCAGCCAGTCTTTAGCTGCACCACTGACACGATCAATCAGCTCATCATGCACACGCTGATGGTAGTGATTTAGCCAAGATTTTTCATCTTCGGTCAAAAGACTGGGCAAAATGAGACGAGTGTCAAAAGGACACAAAGTCAAATCATCAAATTTTAAAAATGTGCCAAACTCACTGCGACCAGCCTCAACACAGACAGCACAATTTTCTAAACGGATGCCCCACTGACCTTCACGATACAATCCAGGTTCATTGGTGGTCACCATGCCAAGCTTAAGCACACGCTCTGGCGTTGTTGGAGCAAATACCGAAATCACTTGCGGACCTTCATGGACATTCATAAAATAGCCCACGCCATGTCCTGTACCATGATTATAATCCAAACCCTGACGCCATAAATGGATTCGGGCTAACGCATCTACTTGTGATGACGCCAAACCTTCAGGAAACTGTGCTTGTGCCAGTCCAATATGTGCTTTGAGCACATAAGTAACATCGCGTTTTTCATCATCGCTCACCTGACCGACGCTTGCCATGCGTGTGATATCGGTTGTGCCATTATAATACTGCGCACCTGAATCGATGAGCAGCAGCCCATCACCTTCGATCACACTGTAATTGTCTTTGCTTGCACTATAATGCACAATTGCTCCATTGGCTTGAAATCCTGCAATGGTATCAAAACTGGGTGAAACATAGTGCTTTTGTTTACTGCGTGCCTCGATGAGCATACGATCGATATCAAGCTCGGTGATACGCTCGCCAAGTGATGTTTTGGCTTCAAATTCGGCAAAAAATTCACAAAGTGCCGCACCATCTTGACGCATGGCTTCACGAATATGTTCAATATCTGCCTCAGATTTGATGGCTTTTATGACTGTACTTGGATTCATCGCACGAATCAGCTCAACCGATGAAGAAAGTTGCTTTAAAGTACCAATCGCAACGCGTGATGGGTCAATTAACAACTTGCCTGAAACTTGAGCAATCGCATCGCCAATCGCTTGATACTCAGCAACTTGCACACCCATCGACTCAAGTGAGGTGCGTATTTTGTCATCAAGCTTATTGATATCAACAAATAAAGTCGCCTTGGTATCGTCTAATAGCAAGTGTGATAAAAATACAGGATTAAATTCCACATCAGATCCACGCAAATTTAATAACCAAGCAATATCATCAAGGCTAGATATCAGATGAACATCTGCTTGTTTTTGCTGGATTTGGGCACGAACCTGTGCCAATTTTTCGGCAACAGTTGTATCAACAAACTCAGCAGGATGCTCATAAATGGCGGCATCTGGTAACTGTGGTCGATCTGTCCAAATTTTGGACAACAAATCTGATTCTGTCACTAACTGAATATCTTTATCCAAAAATGCTGTTTTTAAATTATCATACTCATTTACAGACAATACATTACCATCGATGGCAACCTTAGAACCAGCTGGTAATGTATCAGCCAAATATTGTGTAAAAGTCGGTTGTCCGATCTGCATTTTTTGAAATTCAATACCCGTACCTGCCAGCTGAATGGGTGCTTGTACCCAATAGCGGCTGTCTGTCCATAAGCCTGCAAATGTCTGAGTGACAATCAGCGTTCCCACCGAACCTGTAAAGCCAGATACCCAAGCTCGGCCCTGCCAATATTTAGGCAAATACTCCGACATATGCGGATCGGCTGATGGGATAATTAACGCATCCACACCTTCATCTGCCAGAATTTGACGAGCAAGCTGGATACGCTCTTGATATCTATTTGACGAATTTAGCATAACTTTTCCTTGATAATGATAAACCTATATTATACGCCTAAAGCGTTTAATTTTAACATAAGTTTGAACAATTGTTCTATGAATAAAGCAATCCACCTGATAAATCTTTAAGATTTAGGACGATAAAATAAAAAACCCTTGTGAGCATCACAAGGGCTAAAAGCCATAAAAAATTAGTTACTTTGCAGTGCAGCGACTTCAGCGTCAGCAGGTTCAGCTTGAGCTGGATGCTCGCCTGCTGGGCGTAGCCATGCTGAAATTGCAATACCTGCAATCATTACAAGTAATAGCACAGTACCAATCAATGCTGTTAGCGATTCTTTGAGTGGGTTATTATTTGAAGCATCGTGTGCCATGGGTAACCTGCCTAATTTAGTCTAAGATGGGTGATGAGTTACTTTAGGATGAAACCTAAAATGAATTATCCTTATTATATAACAAACGATGGCTTTTTGTACAATGACTTTTATCAATTCAAAGTTGTCTAAACCCAAAATGTTAAAATTCACAACCAAGTCAGCTTTGAAGATTAAAAACCATTAAAAACCGCCAGCCACCTTAACCTGCTCTTAGGCAATTGAGTTAAAACGACCGACTAAGCTCCAAATAAAAATTTTGTTTGTTATGGCTATAAAGTGCTGGCAAGTTACTGTTATTTTTACTGTAACGATAAGTCAGCTTTGGCGTTAATCCAAGCCAGCGAATGTCTTTGTGCCAAATGGAGGTTTGTAGGGTTAGGGTTTTGTCTGTGCGATACACATCACCGGGATTGACCAGACGCAATAATTTACCATGATAACGCTCACGCTCAGCACTCACCCTACCTTGCACGGTCAGACCATTTGGCAATCTTTGCAACACCCCAAAATGTATCTTTGTGGCATGACTGCTTTTTGTTGCATCTTGCAGATGACTAAGCTGATACCCCACGCCCAAAGAATAACGACGATTTGGGCCATCTTGCAACAAAATGGTGTCACTCACATAATAACGCTTGCCATCATAACCTTGATAACGCTCGGCATAATTGCCTTTTTCCATGCGTGCAAAAAACGCATTTTGCCATTTATCATTGATCCGATGATGGCTACCAAACGCCACGCCCTGACTGTCTTTTCTGGGGGATAACCTGCCATGTTGCTGATTGGTGGCAAAAATACGCCCAACAAAAGGCACGACATCAACATAACCTTTTTGGTGGTCTTTTCTTAGCCCAGCATGAGCAAAAACCGCCAGTTCATTGTGGCTTTTGTCATCATAAAACTTACCATCAACATCTAGGGCTGTATAAATACTAATACCATGACTAAGCGGTGTGTATTTATTCACATCAAGCGATAAGGCAAGCCCATGAGCAGGTTTTGGGGCGTCTTTTTTAATGTTGGGCTGGGTGATGGTGGAGGCGGCATTGATATTGTCCAAATGCAGATAGTTGATGCCCAAATCCAAGCCCATTTTATATTTTTTATGCAAATAGCGACTTTGCGACAGCACCCATCTTTGCTCTTTTTTGCTTAATTTTAAAAAGTGGGCATCGTCTTTGAGTTCATCTAGCACCATTTGGGCGTGTTTATCGTGCTTTTTGGTCAGAAGCAAAGAGGCAAGTTGTAATTTCACCGCCGTAAGCGTTGGTTCTTTGTTACTCAAATCGGTCAGCAGATTCAACGCCAGTTTGGTATTACCATCACTTAGGGCAAGTTTGCTTTGGGCAAATAACAACAAAACATCATCTTGATAATCATCAGGCAGGCGGTCATAAAATGGCAATAACAAGCGTAATGTTGCCACATCATCTTGCACAATCGCTTGATGAAAGACATGATAAAATGCCTCTGGCTGGGCAAGTAAAAAATTGACATCTACACTCGGTGGGGCAGGCTGGTTCTCATTGCTCTGATTGACGGATAAAGCATTGATGGGTAAAGGGGTTTTATCACTCTTTAAGCCATCACCCAAACCATCTGGGCTATCCAAACTGTCCAAACTGCCCAAATCCTTACCCAAGCCTTCATCTGATAAACCATGAGCAGATGGCAGCTCATGCGTGGGTATATGAATGGGCGTATGATGGCTGTGGGCGTACGCCTGTGCTGCCAGTGTATCAACACAAAGCAATAACAGCACCTGCTTTAAAAGTCTGTGCTTGACTTTTAAAGCAGGGTTGGTCTTTGGTAAACAGGTCATATTAAAACTTCATTTCAAGACTGGCAAAGTAACTGCGACCTGGTGCAATGTAACGGGTTGATTGGGTACTGCTTGCAGCTTCGCTGGGTAGTTGGCGTGCCGCCTCCCATGTGGTGTAGCGGGTGTTTAATACATTGTTAATACCAAGACGGGCGGTGATGCTCTCAGTTGGGCTATAATAGCCTGTCATGTCCAGTAAGGTATAGGCTTTGGGTATTGTGTGCGTTAAGGTTTGTGTTTCTCTTTTGCCATTTCGGATTCTAAGGGCACTTAGCTCATTTTCATCTTTTTGTTTACTGTGCGTTAAAGTTGTGCCAATGCCCCATACTTGACTTGGGTGGTCATAGTTTAGACCGACCACATAGCGTGCTGGGGTGATGGCGTCCCAAAAAGCAGGGCGAGCCTGATACCAACCATCGGCATCTTTGGGTGCAATGTAATCAAATTTCCCCAATTTGGTATGACCATAACCTAAGGTCATTTCAAGACCATCTGGCAGCTTTGATGTCATGGCATGCAAATCCAGTTTGCCTTTGACGCTCACCCCTTTGATGGTGGCGTTATATAAGTTGGCAAATACCTCATCACTGGTTTTGGGCGTGGGCGGATTGCCAACACATTCATTGGAATCCAAATGAGCCTTACAATACTCTTGCTGGGCTTTGGTTAGGTTCGGTATGGCTTTATCTAACATGTCCTTGTAACGGCTTTTGAACATGCTCACCTCAATATCCCCCCAAGGGTGCTGATAGCGAAAGCCATATTCGTTGGTATTGGAAGTTTCAGGTTTGACATCAACCGCGCGTTTGGGAAAAGACACATCAGGGTCGTTTTTATGCTGGGCGGCGGTGCTGTTATAGTTGTATAACTCATAAAAACTTGGCGTACGAAAGCCTTTGGCAGTTTTATACAACAGGCTAAAATCAGGTGTCAGATGAACCGCCGCCCCAAAATTATAGCTTTTGTTGGTGTAAGTTTTGTTGATGATGTTTGAATCGGTGCTGTGAATGCGTTGTTTGTCCAAGCGTCCACCAAAACTTAAATCCACATAATCATTTGGTGTATAAAGGTTGTTAATGCCCACATATTGGTTACTGCCATGAATGGGTGCGCGTTCACATTCATTGGCATTGCCACAGGCGTCTTTTTCTTCTAAGCGTCCAAGGCGATTTTTGACAATCCATGCCGCCCCTGATTGCTTAAATTTGGCTTGCTCCTGTGCTGTCAGCGTACTTTCATCAATGATGGCATCGCCTTGGGTGGTGTCAATGATTGTGCGTCTGGGGTTGTTGGCACGAAATTGGCTTTTAACTTTATCTGCACCAGCCAACACCGTCAAATCGTGCTGCCCCAGCAGGTCAAAATTAAAATCAAGTTTGCCTGTCAAACTGGTACGCCCTTCTTTATAACGGTAATTGTTTTGATATTCATAATGCCCAATTTCACTGATGCCACAATTTAAATCCACCTTAGGATATTGGCTGCACGATTTTTTAATGTCATGGTTAATGATTTGGATATTTTGTTGATGTAGGTTTAATTTTGCTTGTTTAAACCATGGCGTGTCAGGCTTAAACTCAAAACCTAACCCATAGCGAGTTTTGCCATGCTCTTGGTTAAACACACTGCTTCTGGCATAAGCCAGTTTTGGAATGGGGGCGTCATTGGCCCCTGGTCTAAATGATGCTTGTGATGCGTCATTGGCATTTAGATACTCTTGATAATCATCGCAAAGGACAATGGAGCCACCATTGGCAGGCTTACCATCATTGCCCAATCTTGCCCCATGGTAACTACAATGACGCATATCACGAATGTTGTATGTTTGCTTGGTGTCTTCTAATAACAGTTTACTGACCAGATTTGGGGTGATTTTGATGTTAAGGCGTGCCAAATACGAGTCTGAGCGATAGTCCATGGGGTCAGGCAATAGCCGATAAGTGCCTGTATAATCTTTGGCAGAGACAACCTCATGGGGGTGCATGGACGCCAAATATTGTGCTTTTTCAGCATCATTTAACTCAGAAAAATTGCGATTGCCGATACCATCTGGTCGGGCTTTGGTGTAGACATAAGGGTATTGTACGCAGTTTTTTGGGTCATCACTTGCCAAACAGCTTTCGGTGATGTAGCTTGTGCCTGCAAACAGTTCATTGGGCTTTCTTAAATCATATTTTTGTTGCCATGCACCCAAGCGATATAGGCTTTGGTTGATGCCATTTAGGTCGCTGTGTGCTTTGTTTTCTTTGCCTTTACGGCGAGTGTATTGCACCATCGCCTCCACACGCTCGGTTTTACCTGCCGCTGCCAGCGTCTGACTAAAATGGTCATTTTTGCTGTTATAAGTGGTTTTGCTTTGAGCGCCAAGATTTTTACCAGATTTTAAGACATCGCTCACATCTTTGGTGTGAAACGCCACCGAACCGCCCAACGCACCAGAGCCTGCTTCTAGGGCATTACCACCTTTATTGATGGCAACGGCGGCAATGTTTTCAATCTCTATCTCATTCATCGCCCCAGAGCCTGCACCAGCTCGTTTGGTGGATTCGTCTTTGTAGGATTGAATTTGGGCAATGCCATCTACGGTAATCCCCACTCGGTTTTTATCCACGCCATGAATGGCAAATCCGCTGCTGCCACCACGCCCCTGCTCAACCACACTCACCCCAGTTTCATAACGCACCAAATCACGAATGCCCTGCACTTGTTCTTTTGCCAGCGTGTCAGCGGTTTTGACTGTTTTGCCAAGCCCTGTTACATCGGTGTCAAACCGAGAAACAGGGGCAGATGGGGCGGCGGTTACCGTGATGGCATCTAAATAGACGACAGGTGTTTTTGTGTCTTTGGCATCAGAGTTGGCATCTGTCTGAGTGTTCTCTTGCGCCCAGACGGATAAGGGTAAAACTGCCACCCCAAATAACGCCGCTTTGATGGCAAGGTTTAAGCGGTGCGTGGTCATGGTATGGACTGATGGTGTGTGTGTGATAGATTTTGACATAAAAAATCCTAAACTTTATTTTCTATTTTATGGCGATGTTTTATCAAGATATTAGCCCAAGGCAAATCTGGTGTATTTATCCAAGAATTCGCCCAAGGCATTGTTTTAAGACACCATTTCAAAGTGCTGTTTTAAGGCATTGCCAAGGGCGTCATCAACTGTCGGTCAAGCGACCAAACAACTAAGCGACTAAACGACTAAGCGATGATGGGGGGGAGCTTTATTTGATCTCTTTATCTTTAACAGCCCCAAAGACAGCCCCTGCTTTTTTGGCGGGGTCATTGATGCCATCGCCTTTGTCATAGTGTAACTGTCCTGCCAACTCTTCGCCATCTGTGCCAAAAAATTGCCCTTTAACATCAATGTCTGTGATGTTGTATAAAAATCCGCCACTGCTGTTATTGCCAATCTCATGGCGATAATTGGACACATCGGCTTTGGCGGTAAAGGCTGTGCCAGCAATCTTGCCATCTTTGATATTAAAAACACTATGACCATTATTGTCATTGAGATGACCTGTCAGGCTGTTGGTGTCAAAGTTTACATCAAACTTAGCTTTATTTTTACCATCTAAGGAGAAAGTTTTTTCATAAGTAGGCTCATTAATGGGCAAGTACTTGTTGGCAAATTCAGGACGAATCTCACCTGCACGATACACATTATCTACGGCATCATCATCGGTGTCATCGGTATCATCTTGGGTGTCATCAGATGCGACCAAACTGCTATCGTCTTCATCTTCTGGGTTGAAGTCTTCGGTTAACAGATAACCTTTATGACCTTTTGCCTTGATGGTTTCTGTATTATTGCTATAACCTTTATCCATTTTTTGGGTAAGATAGCCTGCCCAAAGACCATTGTAGGTGAATTTACCTGCTGTGGGCAGGGTGGTGCTGGCATCGGCCCTACCGCCTTGCACAAAATAACTGCGTGTTGGGGTTTGGTTGGCATTGTTATACAGTGTCTCACCAAAACTGATGTGCTGATAGCTTTTGGCACGAATGGCGGTATAAGGCTTATCTTTGGCATCTTGTAACACGATGGCGGTAACTTTGTTGTCTTTATTTAGTTTGGCATTAGGGTATTTTTCTTTAATGGATTGGTTGGCTTTGACAGCATCGGCAGGGGCTAATTGATTAACATGACTGGCTGATAGGTCATAATAGTTGCCATTAAAATAAAATTTATCATGTTGCCCAAAATAAGCTGGCACGACTTGGGTGCTGCTGCCGACTTTTTTGGTGAACTCTGCTTGTGGTTTGCCCCAACGATATTCATCATAGCTATAATCACTGGGAGTAATTTCACCATTATAAATTTTCTCATCCGCCGCATCATTTAACTTTTTGCCATTAATAATCTCACCAATTTTTTCATTATCCACAAAACTGGTGTTGGGTTTTTCAAAGCCTGCACTAAAATACACCGTTTTTGTGGCGACAGGCTCGGTCGTTTTGTCTCGTTTGCCACCAAAGACCACATAAGTTGCGTTGTCATTGGATAAAAATTTACCCGCCAGCTCATCGCCCGACTGACCATAAAACCCACCTTCTAGCGTATCTGAGTTGGGATTTGGGTTGTTTGGGTTGGCAGCATTAGAGAACAGCTCTTTGATAAAAGGTGCGGTTGGTGTGTTTTCGTTAACCAAAGATTTGGCCGTACCGACAAAGCGGTTACCGTTAATTTTGGCATCAATTTGATACACATCGGTTTTATTGACTTTTTGGGCAGTATCAAATTGGCTTCTAATATATTGACCTTGGGCGTTTTTCTTATTGGGATTGTCATAATAGGACAGTTTGCCTGTTAATGAGTTTGTGTCAAAATCCACCTGATAAGTGGCAGGCGTGTGCTTATATTGAAAGCCATTTAGATAAATGTGGGCGGCACTGACGACATCGCCCTCGTTGGATTTGCCACTGGCATTGAGATAGACCCCCACTCGCTCATCTGATGCTGAAAGTGCGGGGCGTTTTTTGACATCACTTAGGTACAGCCAGTTGCCTGTGTAGTTAAATTTACCAGCACTGGGCAGCTGGCTGCTGGCGTTTTCTCCATGATAAAACAAAATGGGCATGGGTTTGGGAATGCGGTCTTGGTCATCTCGAGTATCGGCATTTTTTTGGGTCAGACTGCTTCCTTGTAGTTCAAGATACCCAAAACGGATATTTTCATAAGCGTCGGTGGGCTTTTTGGCTTTGGCATTATCAGCTTGCTGATGATTGATGTGAGTGTTGTTGTTGGATGGCGTTGTTAAGTTGCCATAACCATACACTTTAATGGTGTTTAGATTTTTGGGGTCAAAACGATGGCGTTCACTGTCTAAATGCAAATCAGACAATGCAGGGAATTTGTTAAAATACAAGGGTTTGATGTCATTGGCGGTGATGGGCTGACGCAAGTTTGTACCTTTTCCGATGCCATCTGGGCGATGGGTATCAATACCAGCATATAATTTGCTTATCCACTGCTGTATTAAATCATTGTTATAATCTGGGTCATTTTTTGGGCTGGTATCACGAATCTTACCCATCACAAAAAACCCTGCGGCAGCGGCGGTCTTTTGTGATTGTGTCAGTTGGTTGTTATCGCCATTTGGGTCAGTTGTGCTGGTGTTGTTATCCGTGTTGTTGCCCTGATTGTTGGCGTTATTGGCATTATTGGTGTTGTCATGACCTGTGTTCGGTGTTGGTAAAACCGTGCCTTGGGGCAGTTGGGTAACATTGGGCGCATTGGCACTGATGTCATCAGAATGGCAGCCTGTCATCAGAGCGGCAGCAAAAATACTGGCGATGGCAAGGCTAAGGGTGCGTTTTTGGTAGAAAATATGGGGGGCTTTGACAGTACTCATGGTGATGTCTCGTTTGGTGTGTTATGAAGACCGCTTTATTAAATCAGCCCAAGCATCCACCACGAAGAAAAGTGCAATCAACTCCCATAAACACATAACAAGGCAAAAAGCACAATCAGCCGATGCCGTTATGCTAAGCTTGTTGCCAATCGGACAATCCGCTCACCGTTTGGTAACTGTTAAGATGGGGGATGAAGTTTAGCAATGGATATCTTGGTACTAATGATAATTATTATCACATGATAACATAAAAATTTACAATACAGCAAGTTATTTTCTGATATTTTTAGCCATTGTATGTTTAGGTTTTGGGCAGTGATATTTGGCAGGTTTAGGGTAGGCTGATGAGTGGTATAGCCAAAGCCCACCCCAACGCCTAATCTGCTAATACTCTCACGCCCAAAGGGGCAAAAATCGGCAAATATGCTAATATCAATCAATACTCAGCGGTCTACCACACCATCAGCGGTATAAAATTTTTCTCGTTTGGCGGTGGTATTTTTCATTTTCTTTGCCATGATACTAAGAAAAATCAGCACCAAAGAAAGCCCCAACATGGGATAATGCCCCCAAACCATATAAGGCGTGCGTCCAACATAACTGGGTACATCACCTCGCAAAATATCTCGCTGAAACTGCGGTATCTGCTTGACAATCCGTCCTTGATGGTCAATTAATGCAGTCACTCCGTTGTTTGTTGCACGCACAAACCATCGCCCCGTCTCCAAGCTTCGCATTTGCACCATTTGTAAATGCTGTAAAGGGCCTGCTGTTGTACCAAACCAAGCATCATTTGAGACGGTTAATAAAAAATTACTGCCAAGTGCATTTTTGCGAGTAGTCTCAGGATATGCCACCTCATAACAAATTGCCGCACCAATCGTATCACCCACACCGCTGCCCAATTTGAGCGGTGGTTGCTTATCATCGCCACGGCTTAGGCTAGCGACACCCTCAAGCCCTGGTAAAATATCCAACAAACCGCCAAATGGTATATATTCACCAAATGGTACAAGCTGCTGTTTTTTATAAACTGATACTTGATTGGCATCGTATAACATCACACTGTTATAAAATGTGGCTTGATCCGACTCATCACTTGATGTCTTGCGATACATAATGCCCGTTATCCATGCACTGCCATCAGCGTTTGCCTGTTTTGCTAGAGCATTGATGTGGTCGCTGGCTTCGTCTTGAAATAGCGGAATGGCAGCCTCTGGCCAAACCACCAAATCTCGCCCCCATTCAGATTGTGATAATCCTGCATAAATCCCCAAGGTTTGCACACCAAAACCCTCTTGCCATTTTAGGTCTTGTGGAATATTGCCTTGGATGAGTGAAACGGAAGTCAGCTTGCCTGTTGGCTTTGTCCAATTTATCCCTATCAATGAAACCATGATAACAGCGGTTGTTAAAATACCGCCAATAATGATATGCCCAATATTGCGATAAAACAGCTCGATCACAGCCGCCCCAACAAATACCGCTAAAAACGACAAGCCAAACACCCCAAAAATCGGTGCAATGCCATTTAGCCAACTGATATCTGTAAATGCATACCCCACAAAAAGCCAAGGAAATCCTGATAGAACCCAAGTTTTTAGCCATTCTTGGAGTATCCAAAATCCTGCAAAAGATATCGGCTGTTTAGCACTAAATCGAACAAATACCCATGCCATCAAGGCATGAAACAGCCCCATAATCAGCGACATTACCCCAATTAACACAAATGCAGCCCAACTTGGTACTCCACCATAGTGGTGAATGGAGTGATATAACCAAAATGCACCGACCACCCAAGTCCCAAATCCGTAGAGCTCACCCAACCAAAAGGCCCGCTTAGGGCTATCGCACTTTTTTAAAAGTGCATACAACAGCATTGGTGAGAGAACCGCAATGGGGATAATAAAATAAGGTGCAAGTGCCAAACTAAACATTGCACCAGCAGACAAAGCCGTCATCACTGATATCGGTAATGGCAACTGGCGAGTGGTGGTCTTAGGCCGGATAGAATTGGTAGCGGTTCGCATATGACAAGCTAAGATTTCATAGTAAAAGTGTGAGAAGTGAATGGGTCGTTTTGATGAAATTAAATCACCTCATGCCCATGATACATATTGGGCTGGGTGATTAAAATAGTTAGGCAATTGAGCCATGTTAAGAGCTTATTATTGCCCTTCTTGGACTTCGGCATCCTGAGTGGCAGTTTTGGCGGTCTCATCAATCTCTACCACTTCAGCGATTTGGGTACTATCGCCTTCAGCAAATGCTTCAGGTACTACCTGCTCAATCGATGAAGATGAATCACTCGGCACAACGATTATTGGCTCGGCAGGTTCAGCTGACATAGGCACTTCTTTTTCTTCAACAGGCTCGGCGGTTGCCTCTTCGGTTTTTTGGGCACAAGCAGACAGTATAATCATAGCTGACAATACCAACGCTTGCCAAATGGGTTTTTTCATGGTGTTATTCCCTCACTTTTTAAGTCAATAGCCAAACTCAGGAAGCGATAAATTCTTTAAATGAGAGTGGTTTACAATTAGCTTAGTATAGCACAGTTTTTTATAAAGCCCTAATCTTATAGATACACCCAAATGCCCAACAACCAAAATTTATCACCACCGATAAAGACTAGCTTAGTTTGCCATGGCATTGTTTATATTTCAGACCAGAACCACAAGGACAAGGTGCATTACGATGGATATTTTTGGGAATAACCAATGCCTCATCCGTTGTTATATCAGCCGCTTTATCTGGTGCAGAGGTAGCGCCTAAAGTCACTGTCATGCGACCCAGTGGGCGTGGTGTTTCTTCAGCAGGACGATTATCCAAGCTGTGAGCATCGTCAAGCTGTGCCTGCTGCTCAAACATCATACGCATTTGTTCAGCTTGCTGGCGACGCTGTTCTTCTAAGGCGGCAAGCTCTTCAGGCGTTGGCACATGTACACGCGACAAATCTTGAATCAAATCTGACTTAATCGCACCAAGCATCGATTGAAATAGCTCAAATGATTCACGCTTATATTCTTGTTCTGGATTTTTTTGGGCATAACTACGCAGATGAATGCCTTTTCTAAGCTGATCCATTTGGGTTAAATGCTCTTTCCAATGCCTATCTAGACTTGTTAGCATGAAATGGCGTTCAAGCTGGGCGGCTGTTTGTTCGCCCATTTGCTCACGACGAGTCTGGTAACGCTCAATGGCAGTTTCGATGATTTTGGCACGAAGACCCTCTTCATCCAAACGGCGATCAGCATCAAGCCAATCATTAATTGGCATATAAAAACGAAACGCTTCTTCGATTTCATCTTCTAGCCCATCAATATTCCATTGGTCATCGATAGAGCCAGGCGGAACAAATTGATTGATTAAGGCGTGGTATACTTCATGGTGCATCGCCTGAATACCTGCTTGTAAATCCATCTCTGCTAATAAATCATCTCGTTGTGAATAGATGACCTTGCGTTGTTCATTGGCAATGTCATCATACTTAAGCAAGCTTTTACGGGCATCAAAATCTCGAGCTTCAACCTTACCTTGAGCGTTCTCAATTGAACGAGAAACCATCTTATGCTCAATGGCTTCATCTTCTTTTAAGCCCATTGCACGAAACATACTGGTAATACGATCGCCTGCAAAAATACGCATCAAATCATCTTCAAGCGATAAAAAGAATCGTGATTGCCCAGGGTCGCCCTGTCGCCCTGCCCGTCCACGCAACTGATTGTCAATGCGGCGTGATTCATGACGCTCAGAACCAATGATATGCAAGCCACCTGCCGCCAATACCTCATCATGGCGTGCCTGCCAAGCTGTGAGTGCCTCATGACGCATCTCATCGGTGATGACTTCATGTGTTTCAAGCTCGGCCTGCCAATTACCACCCAAAATGATATCTGTACCACGGCCTGCCATGTTGGTTGCGATGGTCACCGCACGAGGGCGACCCGCTTGTGCGATAATATCTGCCTCACGCTCATGCTGCTTGGCATTTAAGACATTATGGGCAATACCTTCTTGATTTAATAAATAAGACAACTCCTCGGATGCTTCAATCGTCGCAGTACCCACCAAAACAGGCGCACCTTTTTCGGTGATTTGCTTAATCTCACGAATGATGCCTTTATATTTGCCAAGCTTGGTCAAAAAAATCTGGTCATCCATATCAATCCGTGCAATCGGTCGATGTGTCGGAATGATGACCACATCTAAATCATAGGTTGACTTAAGCTCAGCAGCTTCAGTATCTGCCGTTCCTGTCATGCCTGATAATTTATCGTACAGACGGAAATAATTTTGGAAAGTGGTGGTTGCCATCGTTTGGTTTTCTGCCTGAATCTCTACCCCTTCTTTGGCTTCAACCGCTTGATGCAAACCATCTGACCATCGTCGACCTGGCATGGTACGACCTGTATTTTCATCAACGATGATCACCTCGCCATCTTGAACGATATAATGAATATTTTTGACAAATAAATGATGTGCGCGTATCGCTGCTTGTGCATGTGCTAATAATGGCAATCGTGCTGGGCTGTATAGGCTTTCATTTTCGCCAAGCTCACCGACTTCCACCAAAAAGCTTTCGATTTTTTCATAGCCTTTTTCGCTAATCTCAATCGTACGGTTTTTTTCATCAATCCAAAAGTCGCCATCAGTATTATTTTTATTATCTTCTTCATCTTTGGAACGCACCAATCGCTCAACGATATTATCAATCAAAGCATACAGATGTGCTGAGTCTTCGGCTTGGCCTGAAATGATGAGCGGAGTACGAGCTTCATCAATTAAAATGGAGTCAATTTCATCAATAATACAATAGTTTAATGGTCTCTGTTTTTTTTCACTTAAGCTAAACACCATATTATCACGCAGATAATCAAAACCGTATTCGTTATTGGTGCCATAAGTAATATCAGCTCGATAGGCGGCAAATTTTTCTTGGGGGGCTTGCTGGCTATAAATCACACCGACTGTCAAGCCCAAAAAATCAAACAATGGGCGATTGAGTTGTGCATCACGGTTTGCCAAATAGTCATTCACTGTAACAACATGAACCCCTTTGCCACTGATGGCATTGAGATAAATGGCCAAGGTCGCCATCAAGGTCTTACCCTCACCTGTTTTCATCTCGGCGATTTTGCCCTCGTGCAATGCCATGCCACCAATTAACTGCACATCATAATGACGCATGCCATTGACACGCTTAGATGCCTCACGACAAACAGCAAACGCCTCAGGCAAGAGCTTATCTAGGCTTTCGCCTGCTTGATGACGCTGCTTAAACTCTTCGGTTTTTTGGCGTAATTCATCATCAGATAACGCTTGAATGCTTGATTCATAACTGTTTATTTTGGTAACAATTTTACGCATACGCTTTAATTCACGGTCGTTTTTTGTACCAATGACTGTACTGATAATTTTTGTAAACATACTAAATATTCCGTCAAGAATAGATAAACAATCCATTCTAATGGGTAAATGGGCAGTGCGATTAGGTGACTTTTTACCATTTAACAATAAAAGTCATCTGCATACCCCACCAATGTTTGTGTGAATTTTGACCAATTTATCTAAGATGTGCCTGTCCTTGATAACATCATTTTCATTTTAAAATTTTAAAAATAAAATGATGACTTATACATAAACAATAGCCAAACTGATTTTTATTGCAAATACAAAAGATGGGCATACCTTGTTAAAACACTTCTAACGATTGAGGGTAAGATACCGCTCATGACGCTTGTGATAGCTGTAAAAATACTTGCTCTGCTGCTTTGATGGTTTTATCCAAATCTTCATAAGTATGTGCTGCACTCATAAATGCCGCTTCAAATGCCGACGGTGCAAGATAAACACCCAAATCCAACATACCATGAAAAAACTTGGCAAATTTTTGGGCATCACAAAGATTTGCCACATCATTAAAATTCTTAGGCAAACTGTCTGAAAAGAAAATACCAAACATACCACCTACCGAACATGCCTGAAAAGCTACTTGATGCTTGGCTGCAGCGGCTTTTAAGCCATCAATCAAATAAGTGGTTTTTTGGGCAAGTGTATCATAAAATCCATCAACCATCAGCTCATCAAACATCGCTTTGCCAGCACGCATTGCCAAAGGATTGCCTGACAGTGTGCCTGCTTGGTACACGCCCCCAAGTGGTGCAATACATTCCATAATTTCACGCTTACCGCCAAATGCACCAACAGGTAATCCTGCACCGATAATTTTGCCAAAGGTTGTCAAATCAGGTGTAATGCCAAAATGTGCTTGAGCACCGCCAAGACCCACACGAAAGCCTGTCATCACCTCATCAAAAATCAGCACCACACCATACTCGGTACATAATTGACGCAAGGTTTGATGAAATTCTTGGGTTGGAATGATCATGTTCATATTGCCTGCGATTGGCTCTAAAATCACGCACGCAAGCTCATGACCAAATTCATGAAAACATGTTGTCAATGCCTCAATATCATTATAAGGTAAAGTGACAGTATGCTTGGCAAAATCAATCGGTACACCTTTGGATGTCGGTTCACCGATATCTAGCATCCCTGAACCTGCCTTGACGAGCAAGCTGTCTGAATGCCCATGATAACAGCCTTCAAATTTGACAATCTTATCACGACCTGTATAGCCACGAGCCAGTCGAATCGCACTCATGGTAGCTTCTGTGCCTGAGCTTGTCATACGCAATAAATCAACACTTGGGATGATTTGACAAATCAAATCCGCCATGGTTGTTTCAGATGGGGTCGGTGCTCCAAAAGACAAGCCATCTTCAGCGGCAGCTTTCACCGCATCGATGACTTGATCATGTGCATGACCCAAAATCATCGGACCCCATGAACCAACATAGTCAATATAGGCGTTATTTTCGGTATCATAAATATACGCACCCTTTGCACGCTGGACAAATACTGGCACACCCCCTACACCAGCAAATGCACGCACAGGTGAATTTACACCGCCTGCAATATGGCGTTTGGCATCATTAAACAATTTTTCATTGGCTGGGCGGATATGTGTCATGACTGCGTCCTTATGATAAATGAACTAAAATTGAGAGAATCAGGCTTTTTTGACAACCGAGGATTTAAGTTTCATCGCACCAAAACCATCAATCTTACAATCAATGTCATGGTCATCTGGCGCATCATAAATCAAACGAATGGATTTGACTTTTGTGCCAACTTTGATTGGTGTGCTTGAACCTTTCACTTTTAAATCTTTAACCACCGTTACCGCATCGCCGTCATTTAGGATATTGCCGACAGCATCTTTGATGATAGGCAGTGCCTCGGTCTCGCCGCCTTCTTGCCATTCGTGAGTACACATTGGGCAAATCAACAGCACGCCATCAGCATAGGTATAAGATTCATGACATTGCGGACAGTCAGGTAAGTTCATGATTTCACCTTAAATTGATTTTTGATAAAAAACTTAACTGCTTATTGTAACCGATTTTGGGGTTTAAGTGTTATGTTGGCAGGCATTTTGTACAAAAAATTTAACATCTGCCATCAAATTTATCCTATAATTTGATGAAACAGCCCCAATATTTATGATGACAACTTTTAAATAAGAGACAAACCATGACTGATTTTTGTTATTTTGAAATGACTGGTACAGACAGTGAAAAATTCTTACAAGGGCAAATTACCGCTGATATCGCTGATATTGGTGAGCAGTTTTTGCCGACAGCAATTTGTAATTTAAAAGGGCGTGTACAATTTGGGATTTGGATTGCACGAACTTTGGCAGGCTTTGATATTGTTATGAGTGCGGATATGGCAGATAATTTTATCATGCATATTAAAAAATATGGGGCATTTTCCAAAATTACCCTATCATCAGCCAACCCCATTTACCCTGATGTGATCGATGACATACCCACTTTTAATAAAACCCAGCAAACCGATACCAAGCTTTGGGAGCAATTAAGCATCAAAACAGGTAATTATTGGCTGACTGCCAAAACCAGCGAGATGTATCAACCCCAAGAGCTTCGCCTACACCAAAAAGGGGGTGTAGCTTATGATAAAGGATGCTATTTGGGACAAGAGATTATTGCACGGCTATATTTTAAGGCTCGCCCAAAAGCCTATCTACACCGTATTTTAGGGGTGGGTGCTGTCCCACCTGCTGGCGGTGATATGGGGCGTATGAGTATCGTTAATGCAATAGCAACCGATACAGGTTTTGAGGCTTTGGTCATCGCCCGCCCTGAGGATTTAACGACAGTTGAGATTCTACCCCTACCCAAGGCCTTACAAGAAGATATTGGCCGCAACTAGCTTTAACATAGGCTTTATCACGCCTACCAAGTCACAACAAAAACCGAATGAAATCATCAATTCGGTTTTTGTTTATTCAGCATTCTCAAGCTGTGGTATCAGTACAAGTTCCAACAGATGAATAAATCGTGCCTCAACATCAACCACGGTAATTTGCCATTCATCGATTTGCACAACCGCACCTTGAAGATGGCTAACAAAGCCCAATGCTTGCATAACCAAACCACCCATTGTATCAACATCTGTATCATCAAAATGACTGCCTAAAATCTCGTTACAATCACTGATGAGTGTGGAAGCTTGTACCAGCCAAACGCCTGATTTATCAGGGTGTGGAATGATATTATTAATGTCGCTGTCCTCATCAATATCATCATGTTCATCAACAATATCACCGACAATCTCCTCAAGCAAATCCTCCATTGTCGCCACGCCAGAGACCGAGCCAAATTCATCAACCACAATCGCCATATGCACTTGGGCTTTTTGAAGCGAGCGTAGCAGTGTATCTGAGCGTGCCGTCTCGCTAATATACAACGGTTTTCGTACAATATCAGCCAATTTGAGCGGCTGCTCTTTACCGTCAGCTTTGGCTTTTAGGTATGGTATTAAGTCCTTAATCAGCAAAATCCCAACCACAGCATCATCATCCAAACTGTCAAAAACAGGATAGCGAGAATGCTCTGTTTCAAGTACCACTGATAAAATATCAGATAAATCATCATCGCTGGCAATCGCATGCACCTGTGGGCGTGGTGTCATAATCTCACGCACTTGGGTTGCTGGCAAATCAAGCACCCCTTCAAGCATATCAACCGTATCAGGCTCTAAAAACTGGCGAGAGTCTTGAACCAGCTTTAATAAATCATCTCGGGTTTCAGGTGCGGTGGATAACCAACGCCTAAGACCACGCATCGACCAAGTGCTTGAATTGTCATCAGACATAGACAGTATAATTTAACCTCGTGTTCATTAAAATTATGGTGGATTGATTGCCTTGCTACAATTTAGCGTATCATTAGGTTTTATTCAAGTGCTTTTGATAAAATCACACACATCCACCCATTTTATCAAACTTGTCAATTTTTTATTTTCTTTCAATAATGTCAAGGTTTAACCCATTTAACCACTCGCCTTTCTATGTCTTCATCACTCATGCCAAGCTCACTCACACATCGCCCAGCGGTTGAAACTTTCGAAAATCCTACGCCATGGTTTTGGCTATTTTTAATAAGCCTGTGCCATGCTGGCAGATTTTGCCCAAGATACAATCGCTTATAGGCACAATGGCGTGGCAACCACAGCATATCAGGCAACATATCAGGTGTTAAGCGAATACAATCTGGCACAATCGTTTGACGCTTGGCATAGTTTTGGCAAAATCCTGTTGAGCAGTCCAATAGCTGGCAGGCAACATCGGTATATTCGGTAAATTTAACATTGTCATCATCCAGAAATTTCACCAAACAACACGCACCACATCCGTCACATAACGCTTCCCATTCAGCATCTGTTAACGCATCTAAGGGATAATTTTCCCAAAATTTTGGTCGCAATTCATCATAAATCATGACAATACCATATTATTAACAATTGGCTTTATTGTACCTTAAAATCTGAAAAAATAGGCATAAAAACCTTGACTTGCTAAAAACTGCTTGTTAATTTAAAAAAGACCAATACCAAATTGACATCTATGACGGTGCAAAACATGGTTTTAGCAATCCACACGCTGATGAACGAGTTCGTGGCAATGGCATTGGCTTAGACTATCATGCCCAAGCTACCAAACAAAGCTGGGCTAAAATGATTGCATTTATGAATGATGCCTTATAAATGACGATTAATTAACCCAATCACTAAAATAAAACCATCTGCTTAAGAGTAAGCAGATGGTTTTATTAAATGGCAAATGATGATTTAGCGTTTAAGTGGTGCATTCGCCAAAATCTCGGTCAAAAGTCGCCAATACACCGCCACCGACTCAATGTGTACCATCTCATCAGGCGAGTGGGCATTTTTGATGGTAGGGCCAATTGAGACAATGTCCATATCAGGATGGCTTTGCTTAATCAAGCCACACTCAAGCCCTGCGTGGATAACCTTAATATCAGGCTCGTGACCCAAAATCTGGCTATAAAGCTGGGTTGTGATCGGCGTGATCACAGAATTGGTATCTGGATTCCAGCCCACATAGTCGCCAGCAAAAGCAATCTGTGCGCCTGATAGATGGGCAATACTTAACAGCGTATCACAAACTGCCTCTTTGCCTGAATCAACCAAAGAGCGGATAAGCAGCACGCATTTAAGTATATCATCATCCATCTTAAGCTGTCCAAAGGATAATGAAGTCTCCACAGTGTCTTTGGCGATATCGCTTTGACGCACCACACCGCTAGGCAGTGCATTGATCAGATGGATGGCTTGACAAGATGACGCCCAAGTTAGCACATTGTCTTTAGACCCAAGCATGGCGGTATCGATAACGGCTATCAAGTTTGGCTCAGCCTGCTTTAACTCGTCAAAGATTTGAGCGGTGGCGTCATTGATGGCATCTGTCAGTGTAGATAAGGATGACTGTTGGCAACTGATAACGACTTGAGCTTCTCTTGGAATGGCATTTCTTAGCGTGCCACCTTTGATGTGGCTGATGGCAAATTGTCCATCAAACCGACCCAAAAGCTTAGCCAACACTCTTGCCATTAATTTAATGGCATTGCCACGATTTTTGTCAATATCCAGCCCTGAATGTCCACCACGCAGCCCTTTAATGGTTAGGCTTAGCGTCGCATCAAAGGGATTTTTTTGCCACATCAGTGGCAGGCTTAGATCTGCATCAATACCACCAGCACAGCCAATATACACCTCACCGATTTCTTCGGTGTCAGTATTAACCATAATTTTTGAAGTCAGCTCATTGGCTTTTAGACCAACTACCCCAACCATGCCCGTCTCTTCGGTCATCGTCAGCAGTACCTCAAGCTCAGGATGCACCAGCGAATCATCTTCAAGCACCGCAAGGCAGCTTGCCATGCCAATGCCATTATCCGCCCCCAAAGTTGTGCCTGTCGCCATCAGCCATGCATGATCATCAGGGCGAAGACGCAGACGAATCGGATCTGTCGCAAAGTCATGCAGCGTACCTTCATTGGCTTGAGGCACCATATCTAAGTGCGCCTGCAAAGCGATCGGCTCACGGTCTTCGTAGCCTTTAGTCGCTGGTTTTTTGATGATGACATTACCAATGCCATCTCGGCGAGCAGACAGCCCACGCGCCGTCGCCCACTCGATGATATCAGCCACCAAAGCTTCTTCATGAAAGCTTGGATGCGGTGTCGCACTGATGCGACTAAACCAACGCCATAATAATGCAGGTTCAAAATCTTTGACAACAGTTAAGTTATCTTCATAAGCTGCCAAATTAAAAGCCATCTTATTTCCTTAATGTGATAATTTTAAAATATCAGTCAATCTTAATTGAATAATATTTACATTTACCAAACGACCAAAAGTAAAAAACAAGCTAGGCATCAAGCCATCGCCTATTTTTTGGATTAAACGAACACTTGATCAGCTGCATGCTTAAAGCGTTCAACCGTACCTTCAATATCGGTCAATTTATCAAGCCCAAACAAACCGATACGAAAACTCTTATAATCGCTTGGCTCACCAACCTGAAGCGGTGTACCAGCAGCGATTTGGACACCTGCCTTGGCAAAGGCGGCACCTTTGTGAATCTCATCGCTTAAAGCATGGCAAACAATCACGCCATACGCTTGAGCTGACGGATCGGCGACGCTGTGGACACCTTTTTTATGAAGTGTTGCCAAAATCTCTTGACCAAGCTTGATTTGGGCTTGTTTTAGGTTATCGTAGCCGATCTGCTTTGCCTCAAGCAAAGTATCTCGCAGCTGCTTTAGGCCATCGGTTGGCATGGTGGTATGATACGCATGACTACCGTTTTCATAAGCCATCGTGATATTTAACCAAGCTTTTAAATCCAAAGAAAAGCTTGACGGCGTGCTTGCCAATACAGCTTCTTTGGCAGCCTGTGACAGCATCACCAAACCAGCACATGGCGTGCTTGATAATCCCTTTTGAGGTGCTGATAAAAGCACATCGATACCAAGCGCTTTCATATCCAGCCAAATACATCCAGAAGCAATACAATCGATGACAAGCAGGCCACCGACCAAATGCACAGCCTCAGCAAGTGCACGAATATACTCATCTGATAACATCATGCCAGAGGCAGTTTCAACATGAGGGGCGAACACAACGCCTGGCCGATGTGTTTTGATATAGGCAGTCACCTCATTAATATCAGCAGGCACAAACTGGCCGTTCTCGCCCTCTTGAAGACATGCCTTAAATACATGGCTAGATTTGGCAACGCCAGTCGCTTCTAATATCTGCGTCCAACGATAACTAAACCAGCCATTTCTGACAATAACAGCATCTTTATCAGTCGCCAAAGCTCGTACAACTGCTTCCATGCCTGCCGTGCCAGAACCTGGCACAATGGCAAGTGCATCGGCTTGAAATAGTGACTTTAACTCAAAAGACAAATCCTTCATCACCTGCTGGAACTGCACCGACATATGGTTAAGCGCGCGATCAGTATAAACAACAGAAAATTCCAATAATCCTTCAGGGTCAATATCTTTTCTAAGTGCTGGCATAATCATTTCCTTATTTATGCGATCAGTAGCCACTAATGTATCAAGCAAAACTCAAAAAATCAAGCCACTTCCGCTGATTTAAGCTGGGTCTTTTGATCTTCTAAGCACCTAAGTAAGCACTTAAGCCGTCGCTTTATTTAAATACCCAAACTGGCTTTATAAACAAAAAAACCTTGGCTTTTATCAACCAAGGTTTTATCACTCATCCAAACCACCTAATTTCAATCAAATTCACATTTGATCAAAAGGCATCAAATCAGTTGGCTTGAGTTTCGGTAGGCTCTTGGGCTTCTGCGGCAGGCTCTACGGTTGCATTAGTATCCGCCATCTGGGTATCTTCTTGAGCTGCGACATCAGCGCTTGCATCTGCTTGAGCTGTCTCGGTCGTCATTGTAGATACACCTTCATCACCAAAAACCATGTCTTCGGCTTTTGGGGCATTGGCCAAAGCGGCTGCTTGTGCTTCTTCAACACGGTCAACGGCATGTACTTTTTCATGACCGTGACCGCAAGCGGTTAACATCAAAGTGACAAATGCTAAGGCAGTTACTGCAAAAATTTTCATACCCTTACTCCAAAATTAAAGACTGTTTAAACTATCAAGTCAGCCGCTAACTTTTAAAATGCTCAAATTAAGTTACAATACCCATTTTCCAAGCACAAATTCAATCACAAGTTTGGCAAGAAAACCAAAAAAACCCATACCCAAAGCGACAAAAATCCAAAAAGTTCCCGCTCGACCAGCATCTGATTTTTTTGAGATATCCCACATGATAAAAATTAAAAACCCGATGAAAATAGGCAATAAAACATACAGACCCAATGTGGTAATCGTCTCAGCCGATACCAAAAACAGCGTCGCCATTGCAGACATACCAAGCACCTTTATGATTATTTATCCGCATATTATAACAATATTTATCCCAACTACCAACCATCAGGCAAGAATAAGCACGATATTTTTATAAAAATTTGCTAAAATAGCCGTCGCTTGGGCCAATTAACGCTCACCAAATGAAACGCTCACCTTAATTTGGTATTTGATTACTACCCTAATTTTGCATAAAAACCATACAGGATATTCTTATGGCTCAAAGACCCCAAAAACAGCCTTCTGCCGTCTATAAAGATGAAGTGCATAATCAAAGCTTAGGTTTAAGTAGCTTGCTTTGGATTGTCGTGGGGCTATTGGTAGCAGCAATGCTGGCGGTTTTTTTGTATGTGTCGCCTTTATTTGATGGTTTTGGTCAAAGCACAGACCCTAAACCTGAAGCGACGGTTGAACCCATTACTGCCAGCGAACCTGAAATTGAATTTGAATTTTATGAAGTTCTGCCCGAACAAAAATTTCAAAGCATTCCTGAGGGTGTCAGTATCCAAGACCGAGAAGATAATACCTTGCCCAAGCCATCAACCGATGTGATCATCAATCACAGCACAAAAGCGGGTACCGACCAGCCAGCTGACATTTCAATCGTCGAAGAAAATACCGCTGATGATGAGCCTAATCACCAAAGCCAATACATACTCCAAATCAAAAGCTATGAAAAGGCCAAAGATGCTGACCTAAAGCGTGCTGAAGTACTCATGGCAGGCGTGGATGCCATTGTGGTACGCCAAGATGCAAAAAATGGCTATGTGTATCAAGTTATCTCAACGCCCATGACTCAAAAAGAAGCCTCTGCCGCCAGTGTACGCCTGCGTAATAATGGTATTGACTCTTTGCTTATCGAACAGCGTCCTACGCCCAAATAACCCAAATAACGATCATCATTTCATCATGCCAAAATAAAAAGCGTCCATATTGATTGAACACTTTTTATTGATAGCTTAGGTTAAATAAATTTGGCTATTGTTTTATGACTTTTTTAACACCGATCACACCCGCCAAAATCATCAAACCTGCAATCAAGCCTGCCACACCATTATATAAAGCTTCGGTCAGACCGCCAAACACGCCCGATAACGCCGCCAAATCTTGAGCTTGATGATGTAAGATACCAACACCATGCACCAAAATCCCGCCACCGACCAAGAACATGGCAAGCGTACCTGCAAAGGATAAAAATTTCATAAGCCTTGGGGCAAATGCCAAAATGCTACGACCTATCGCTTGGCGGTATGCCGAGGGCTGATTGATCAAATAAATACCCATATCATCGAGTTTGACAATTAAGGCAACCAAGCCATACACCCCAACTGTCATCATAATAGCAATGGCAGACAATGCTGCCGCTTTTGTCATAAAGGTTGCTGCCGTCATCACACCCAATGAAATCACCACAATCTCAGCGGATAAAATAAAATCCGTCCGAACAGCACCACGAATTTTATCTTTTTCAAAGGCGGCCAAATCGATGCTTTCATCAGCATTGGCTTTGAGTCTTTTGGCATGTGCCATTTCATCATCCATCTCGTGTGGCAACAAATTAGGCATAAATTTATGAACTACCTTTTCAGCACCTTCATAGCACAAAAAAGCACCACCAAGCATCAATAAAGGCGTGATTAGCCAAGCTGCAATGGCACTGATAAGTAATGCAGCAGGCACCAAAATCAGTTTATTAATCAATGATCCTTTAGCAACCCCCCACACCACAGCCAACTCTCGGTCAGCACGCACGCCAGTAGCCTGCTGAGCATTTAGTGCCAAATCATCGCCTAAAACGCCTGCGGTTTTTTTGGCTGCCACCTTCGTCATTACCGAGACATCATCAAGTATCGCTGCGATGTCATCAAGCAGCATTAATAAACTACCACCTGCCATAGTTTCACCTTTTTATTAAATGCCTCACAAATCATGTCAAGCGATTAGCCAGTATTATGATATTATACTTCAGTCAGACTTATTTATTATGGTTTTTTGGCGATCAGCACCGCACGCTTAGGTCTAGGATATCCCTCGGCAGTTTTTGAAGGATCTTTGGTATCCAAGAAATCATCTAAAGAATGGTAAGTCATCCACTCAGTGGTTCGCTGTTCATCATTGGTTGTGATATTAATATCAACACAGCGAACCTGAGCAAAGCCTATTTTGTCTAGCCACAGCTGTAAGGCAGATACTGAGGGTAAAAAATACACATTATTCATCATCGCATAGCGATTTTTGGGAACAAGTACCGTATTTTCATCACCGTCCACCACCAAAGTCTCAAGTATCAGCTCACCGCCTTTTGTCAGCTGATTTTTTAATTGTAATAAACAATCAAACGGTGATGCACGGTGATATAATACACCCATACAAAAAACACTGTGAAACAATCCTGACTGATTTTTATCTTGGGGTAGCTCCTCTAACCCCACAGGAATGAAATGAATGGGCGACTGCTCATAGCGGTTTTTTATGTTGCCAAGAAAGTGCCGGGTCGCCATAAACTGATGGTAAAATAAGCAAGACGGATCGATAACAATCACTGTACTGGCACCCGCCCCAACCATACGAAAACCATGATAACCTGAACCTCCGCCAACATCCAACACTCGCTTACCAGTCAAGTCGCCAATGTATGGCAATATTCTGTCCCATTTTAAATCGCTACGCCATTCTGTATCAATATGGATTAGCCGATCGCCTTGCCCAAATTTAAATCCACCTTTTCGCCATGGCATGAGATTTTTTAACAAAGCTTCACTACGGCGATAATCGCTGTGAGTAAAGTCAATCTGTGAAGTAATACAAGCGGCATTTAGATTAATTTCATTGGGCGTAACATCAGGCAGCTTATCAATAATTGATTCATAATATGGTGCATGTGCATATCGATCTTTATTTTTAATGCCAGCCAACCAATCTGGTAATAATTTGAGCCAGTCATATGCCATCGGATGATGCTGAGCTAGGTCAAATAAGGTTTGATAAAGGTCTTTTTCGGCACGAGTGATTGTATTCATAAGGTCATCAGTCTTCATCATTGGGCAAAATTTGGTACTAAAAACTTGGCAGCTGGTGATTAACTTATCATCATTTAAAAGCCACAATGGACGCAAAATTTAAAAACATAAACCAAGTCAAGCTACGCTCAAAACCTGCCTGTGCCAAGCGTTCATGGTGCTTGGGCAGCGTGTCGGTGATGAGCACATTTTCAAGTGCGTTACGCTTACCGCTGATCTCCATATCGCTGTAGCCATTGGCACGCTTAAAATCATAATACCGCTCCACTCGCCACGCATCATCTTGTTCATCAGTTAGGTGAGTTTTTTCGGTCAAAATCAAAATACCGCCTTCTGCCAAAGCGTGATGGCATTTTTGGAGTAATAATAATCGCTGATCTGGTGGTAAAAATTGTAAGGTTAGATTAATAATAATCAAATCACAGGGTAACAAATCCACTTGACAAACATCATCCAACCAAAAGCGAATATCATGATCAGGATAATGCTCACCCACGACCGATTTAGCCCGCTCAATCATTGGTGCTGAAATATCAATGGCATGAATCTCAAGCTCATCAGGAGCAAATTTATCCGCCAAAGCAAAGCTCACCGCCCCAAGCGATGTTCCCAAGTCATAGACACGGCTCACACGCGCTCCACGATCACCAACTTGACGCAACAAACAATGGCGGCGTGCCAAAATCGGTAGCATCGCAAGCACTTGCCCATAGCCTGGCACACTACGGCGAATCATATCAGGAAAACACGCCACCACTTCTTCATCAAAACTAAAGCGAGCCGACTTATCAAGCGGTGTGGTAAATAAAGTATCGTGGTTGGTATTTGGCATGACTTATGATAGACTTAAAAAGGTGTTATTATAGCATTGATTAGGATAAAAATATGAAAACTATTTTATTAGGCGGTGGCTGCTTTTGGTGCACCGAGTCGGTATTTGATTCATTAAAAGGCATCAACTCTGTCGTCAGTGGTTATGCTGGCGGTGCAGACGATACAGCAAATTATCAGGCTGTCTGTACAGGTGAGACGGGACATGTTGAGGTCATTGAAGTGAGCTATGATGACTCAATACTTAGTACTGATGCGATTTTGTCGGTATTTTTTGCCACGCATGATCCAACAACGCTCAACCGTCAAGGCAATGACATTGGCACGCAGTACGCATCAGTGATTTTTTATACCGATGATGAGCAAGCCAAAGTGGCTAAGGCAATGATTGAATCATTACGCTCAGAAGGCGTAAATGTGGTCACAAAACTTGAACCTGCACCAACATTTTACCCCGCTGAGGACTATCACCAAAATTACTATGCCAATAACCCCACGCAAGCCTATTGCAATTTTGCCATCCCGCCCAAGCTTGCCAAATTGCGTGCAAATTTTGCACATTTATTAAAAGACAATCAAAATACATAAAATTTGGCGGTGTTTTTGGGATACAAGATACATCAAAAGATAAGGCAGTTGGCTTGGTTATAAGATGTGCAGTATTCATCAAAACACTTTAAGGAATATTATGAAATTACACACATCCGCCCTAGTGCTGGCTATGGCTGGTATCATGCTATCACAAACGGCATTTTCCAATGATTCTGCCAACCTTAGCAATAGCGAATTTCAGCAGTGTCTTAGCACTTTAAAAAACAGTAGTACCTTTCGGAGTATCTCTGGGGCGACATTTGAAAAATATCGCCCATCGCAGCCTGATCCTAGCGTCATTCGCTCGCTCAATTATCAACCTGAATTTAAAAAAGATGTTTGGGATTATTTGGCGTCTTTGGTAGACAGTGAGCGTGTCCAAGATGGTATCCGTGCCAAGCATGAGCAAGCAGATGTACTACGCCGTATTGAGAGCTACTATGGCGTCAAGCCTGAGCATGTACTGGGTGTCTGGGGCGTCGAGAGTAATTTTGGTCAGACGCTGGGTAAAAAAAATTTATTTGACAGTCTAGCGACTTTATCTTGTTTTGATCGTCGCCAAAGTTATTTTCGTGGTGAATATGCCAATGCACTAAAAATTGTCCAAAATGGTGATATTCGCCCCGAAGATATGACCGGTTCTTGGGCGGGAGCATTTGGTCAGACACAGTTTATGCCGAGCACCTTTTTGGAGCTTGCGGTGGATTTTGATGGTGATGGGCGTAAAGATTTGGTCAACTCAAAAGCCGACGCACTGGCAAGCACCGCCAATTTCTTGGTGAAACGAGGCTATCGTCCAGGCGAACCTTGGGGCTATGAAGTGCGTCTTAATGGCTATAATGGCTCAAGCGGTCGCCGCAATAAGCAATCAATCAACCACTGGCGCGCTCAAGGCATCACCTTGCCAAATGGGCAACCTATCCCAAATAATATGGCATCAGCAGGTTTACTACTGCCCGCTGGTAGGCAGGGTTCTGCATTCTTAGTTGGCAAGAACTTTGATACTTTTTATTCTTATAATGCCTCAGAAAGCTATGCGTTAGCCATCGCTCAGCTGTCTGATCTTGTGCGTGATGAAAATACCAATACCAACTTTGCCACACCTTGGCCAACAGACGACCCTGGTATCGGTCGCCGTGAATCCAAAGAAATCCAGCAAGCGCTCATCAATGCCGGCTATGACATCGGTGCGGTCGATGGCATCATCGGTGATAATACACGCCAAGCAATCATGGATTATCAGCGGAAAGTTGGTGTTACGCCTGATGGTCGCGCAGGGCAAAAGTTTCACCGATTGATCACCGGTCTCACTGCTTCTATCCAACCTGCCCAAACACCAGCCCAAGCCATGAATACGCCTGTACCTTTGTATCACTCAGTACAGCCAACTGTCAGTACGCAAGCCACTGCAGCAAGGACGGTAATTGTCAAGCCAGCAAATACTACGCCTACTACAGGAATGACCTATCGGCGTGTCATCAATGCCGATGGCAGCTCATCTTGGATATTGGTTGAGTAATCCAAATAAAAGCCCAAGACAATCTTGGGCTTTTATTAAGTTTTTACTTTGATGCGAAAAGTCAATTAAAAATCACTCTTCTTCTTTATCATCATCCCATTTGGCATAGGATTTTGAAGGATCAATCCCTTGACCTTTAAGATACTCCACCTGCTCTTCTAGCGTGCGTTTTTTCTCGGCATCATGCATAGTATCGCTTAATTGATCAAATTGTTCAATTTTTTCACGCAAGGCACTTTTTTTGGTATCGGTTGTCATCACAAGCTCCATTTTGGTGGTTAATTTAACCATTAAATTCTTAAAATAAATTCTTAAAATTATTACACCAAATTTTAATCAAATTTAATCAAAATTGCAAATCTATCAAGCGTATTTTACACAAAACCCACAGTTGGATAAAGCTTTGGGCAAAAGTTTGATTAAACATTGATGGGTAAAAAGTTGCCATCAACAAAGCTAATCGGCGCCTGTGAGAGTCTGCGTGCTGTGGTGGGTATATTATCTGTTAAATCAGATGCATAGAATGTCAGCGGCTCATCAAGCACATCACCATCGGCACTTATCCCAAAACATTCAAGCAAAGACTTGACTCTTTGGGCGATGGCAGCACCCGAATCAAGCAAGGTCATCGCAATGTGTTGTTCATCAATCCAATCTTGCAAAAATTGCCGAAAAAATGGATAATGCGTGCAACCCAAAACAAGCATATCCACGCCCTGCTGATACCATGCTTGAGTTTGTTTGATCAAAAGATCGGCGACATGATGATCAATTGGCATCCCCGACTCGACCCACGGCACAAGCATTGGCTCAAAGTGCTTATGTACTGCGATACCTTTGGATGTTGCCACCTCATGAATGACTTGGGCAAGCAGCTGCCCTTGAAGCGTCGCTTGCGTTGCCAGTAAAGCAATTTGGCGTGTTTGACTCATCTCACAAGCAGGCTTGACTGCAGGCACCAAGCCCACAATGGGAATACGGCAACGAGTACGAAGCGTTGCCAATGAATACGCCGAAGCACTGTTACATGCGATGACAATCAGCTTACAGCCTTGACGACACAGCCAATCCACCGCCTGCAGAGTCAAAAATAAGATCTCATCACCTGATTTGTTGCCATAAGGCAGATTTTGGGTATCTGCATAATAAACATATCGCTCTTTGGGCATAAGTTCTGCCAAATGCCGATACACCGACAAACCACCAACGCCAGAATCAAAAATACCGATGGGTGCAGATTTTTGGGGATTTATTGAATCAAAATGCGGATGTATCATGTTGCAAGCCTTATAACTTTAGGCTCATCACAGACGCTTTTATTTTAATAAAGCACTCAGCAAGCCTAACCGTGCTGTTCAATTTGATAGATTTTACCACCGCTACTGAGTTTTAGCACGGTTTTATTCTGTCCATTTTCTTGGATTTGGCTAAGCTTGCCCATTTGGATCAAATGATACATGGCATTATTCATCAAGCGTGCAGTCAACCCAAAGCGTGTATCAATATATACCCGTTCTTCATCACCAAATCGCTTAAAATATAATGGATGATCTTCATCCAAGCGAATGACATCACCATTTGTTGTACCAAATTCTATCCACTCACCATCAGCATCCGTCACTTGGGTGACTTGATTGATAAACAATGGCACATCAGTCACATGAATTTGATACTTATCAGTTGGGGTTTTAAGATAATGAATGGCTTGACCATCATGCCACTCCACCCACAGCACACTGGCAAATAGATCCACAAGTGACTGACGAGTCATTTTTTGACCTTCATGCCACCATTCGCCATTATCACGGATTTGGATATCCAAAGGTGTCGTTCGTATCGGTTGCCAGCTTTGTAATGGTGGAATTTTACGGACCTTGCCTACCTGCTTGGTTTGGATAGTTGTCAGCTCTTGGATGAGTGAATTTTTTAAGTCATTGTTTTTGTTATTAATATTATCTTTATCCATCATCATTTTATTCCTATTATTTGACAAAAATCATACCAAATTAGCAAAATTTAGCCTGATTTTTGCTCAATTATTTTGTCAATTTGCCTTATCATGGCAGTTTTTAGAGGGAATTACAAGGGAATTTTTTGGCGGTATTTGGTCATAATCCAAGCCATGTTATCCAAATTTATCAAAAATTTTTAGCAGATTGGCGATTATTTATCGTAAATTGACCGATACAGACCCTTCAAAAAAACTTGCCTAATTAGTGAAGCTTGTTACAATAGATGTTATTGAAATATTTTGGCAAGAATCTTGCCGTCTGATTTGCCAGCTGCTTTTGCCGCTCGCCTGTTTTTGATATTTGACCTATTTTTTAAGGATAATTCATGCAAATCGAACGAGACTCTATGGAATTTGATGTTGTCATCGTGGGCGGTGGACCTGCTGGTCTATCCGCTGCAATCCGCTTACGCCAATTGGCAATCGCTGCTGGAATGGATGAGTTCACCGTCTGCGTCATCGAAAAAGGCTCAGAGTTTGGGGCGCACACCCTATCAGGTGCGGTGATAGAAACGCGCGCACTTGATGAGCTGATTCCTGACTGGAAAGAGCGGGGCGCACCGATCACAGTAGAAGCCAAAGAAGACCGTGTGTATATGTTGACCAGCGAAAAAGGCAGCACTGCCCTGCCTAGCTCAATTGTACCAAGCAGTATGCATAATGATGGTAATTATATCGTATCGCTTGGCAATGTGGTTCGCTGGCTGGCTGAGCAAGCAGAAAGCTTGGAGGTGATGATGTTCCCAAGCTTTGCAGCCAGTGATGTTTTATATCATGAAGATGGCTCAGTGCGTGGTGTGGTGACGGGTGATATGGGTCTAAATGCACAAGGCGAACCAAAAAACAGCTTTGAGCCTGGCTATGAACTGCTTGCCAAATACACCATCTTTGCTGAAGGCTGTCGTGGGCATCTTGGTAAGCGTCTGATTAGTCGTTTTCATTTGGATAAAGGCAAAGACCCACAGCACTATGGCATCGGACTTAAAGAGCTTTGGGAGATTGATGCCGACAAGCACGAACAAGGCGTCATCATGCATGGCTCAGGCTGGCCACTGTCAGAGACTGGTACTACAGGCGGCTGGTGGCTGTATTTTGCCGAAGATAATCAAGTCAGCTTTGGCTTGGTGGTTGATTTATCTTACCATAATCCATATGTCTCACCATTTGACGAACTTCAGCGTCTTAAGCTTCACCCAATCATTCGCCCTATTTTAGAAGGTGGTAAGCGTCTGTCATATGGCGCACGAGCCCTAACCAAAGGCGGCCTAAACAGCTTACCAAAATTAACCTTTGCTGGCGGTGTGCTGGTGGGAGACAATGCAGGTTTTTTAAACCCTGCTAAAATCAAAGGCACTCACACTTCAATGAAATCAGGTATGCTTGCCGCCGAAAGTATCTTTAATGCCATTCAGATAGGACGCAGTGCTGATGAGGTGACCGAATACCAAACTGCTTTTGAGAGCTCTTGGCTATTTGAAGATGCTCATCAAGCTCGCAACTTCTCACCATCATTACATCGCATGGGTACTTGGATGGGCGGTGTGTTCACTTTTGTTGAGCAAAACTTATTTGGCGGTAAAATGCCATTGACCATTCATGATAACACTCCAGATTACTCAACACTTGATAAGGCTGACCATGCCTATAAACCCAACTATCCAAAGCCTGATGGTAAACTGACTTTTGATAAATTATCAAGCGTGTTTATCTCAAATACCAATCACGCCGAAGATCAACCAAATCATCTGCGTCTGACAGATCCAGCAGTGCCTGTTTCACTCAATCTACCGCTTTATGCCGAACCAGCACAACGCTATTGCCCAGCAGGCGTCTATGAGATTGTACAAAAAGAAGGTGAGACGCCCAAATTTGTGATTAACAGCCAAAACTGTGTCCATTGTAAAACCTGTGATATCAAAGATCCGTCGCAAAATATTACTTGGGTAACACCTGAGGGCGGTGGTGGTCCTAACTATCCGAATATGTGATAAATATTAAAAAACGCTTCATCAAATCATGAAGCGTTTTTTAATTATATTTTTTAATTTTAAAGTATCACAATTAAAATAACAAGAATTATCTTAATACAATGTTTAAATTTGCTTACGATAGCTATGAATCAGTTCATGCGACACCAAATCTAGGGTATCTGCATCGTATGTTTTGGCAATTTGACGAATCAGCCTTGAAGGGCTGTGCATAAGTGCTTGACTGAGCGTATGAGAAAACTCGCTTAACACCGCTTTGGCATCATCACCTTGATCAATCTGTGCCATCGCCTGTGCAAGTAAAACTTGAGTGCGTGCCTCAGCCATTTGCCGATAATCTCGGATATGCGTGCGGGCAACCTGTCCTTGCATCTGCGCTTCGATATCTGCGACCAGCTGACCGACCAAAAGCTCCGCTTCAACTGCTGCTTGCTTACGCTCAGCGATGTTACCTGCGATGACATGCTGTAGATCATCCACCGAATATAGGTAGATATTATCAAGCTGCCCAACCAAAGGATCGATATCTCTTGGTACTGCCAAATCCACAAGCAACATCGGCTGATGACGGCGTATCTTGAGCACATGTTTGACCATGGCGGTATCGATGAGTGCCTGCATGCTCCCACTGCAACTACTGACAATGTCTGCTTGTGGTAAAACTTCGCCCAATCTGTCCAAACCTGCAAGCTCAATCTCAAGAAAACGCCCCGCCTGCTGAGCCATCTCGGATAACTCATCAGACAGTGCTTGGGCTCGCTCAGGGCTTCGGTTACAAATGATGATTTTTTTAACACCCAAAGCGGCGACATTATGCGCAACCAATCGATTCATCTCGCCTGCTGCGACCAATAAGAAGGTCAACTCATTTGGGTCATCAAAAATCTGCGTAGCAAGACGAGCAGTTGCAAAACCTAATGTTACCGCTTGCTGTCCAACTTTGGTATCACGGCGTACCGTCCGTGCTGCAGCAAAAACCTGCTGAGTCAGCCACCCAAAATCACTGTCTACACCACCATACTCTCGAGACAGTGCAACCGCTTGGCGAATCTGGCCTAAAATCTGTGGCTCACCAAGAATCATTGAGTCCAGACCTGCTGCAACTCTCAGCCAATGATTAAGTGCGCGTGAGTCTTCATAAGTATACAAATAAGGAGCAATCTCATCAAATGATACGCCCTTAAACTCTGCCAACCATTCACCAATCGCCTGAAGCTTAGCAGAAATTAGCCCGCCTGATTGCTCATCTTGAGACGCATGCTGACTGCCCACATCATCACTGATGCCAACATAAAGCTCGCTGCGATTACAGGTTGAAACGATGGTGCAGCCGTTTGCCAATGTTGATAGTTGCTTAATTGCCTGAGGCATATCCGAGCCAAACGAAAGCCGCTCCCGCAATGAAACGGGGGCAGTCTTATGATTGACTCCGATGACAGCTAATTTCATACAAACGACCAAACAGCCAAAGATCTTGCCAGTTAAAAACTCACTATTATAACAGCTTTGATGCTATCATCGCCAATAAATTACAAGTTTATTTTATTGATTATTTTAAATTTTAGCCTTTAATACTTTTATATCAGGTATTTATGATACGCTTTGGTCAAAAGGATACAAAAATTAAAGCCTAATCATGATTTTAGACAATGTTATTCAATTTAGTTTTGAATATTTAGACGGTTTTGTTTGCACTTATCAAAAATACTTTTATAATAGAGCGTATTGTATCTTTAAATTGAGTTGACTTAATCATCTAACACTCAGGAGGTGTTTGGTAAGTTATGAATTGGCTTTGGCGTAAACGGCGGTATCACTCACACGATGTCTCAAAATTGGCACATCAAGGTACACCTGCACCCAAAAGTTCTGACAAAACCTTGAAAGTATCCAAGTCCATTCTGACCGCTTCAATACTCACAGGCTTGATGGTAGCCACCGCTCTACCGACGCACGCCAATATCTTTGATCCTTTGTTACGCATTTTATTGCCATTTTATAAAAAAGTACCAAAAGCTGAGGCAGAACCCAAAGAGCCTTTACCCAAAGAGCCTTTAAAAGACGATATTATTCAGACGCCCGCTCATACGCATGCAACCAAAGAAGCACCATCACGAGCCATATCCCAAGCTGATACAACAAAGCGATATGCCAACATTCCTGAGATTTTGCTCGAAGACACGCTGATCGCCGAAAGTATTGAGCCTATACTCAACACGCCTGATTTATATGCACTGATGGACGCTGAATTTGCTGCTGATCGAGGTGATATCAGACGAGCGTTGAATATTTATAAAGCAGAATCTTTTAAAAAAAACGCCACCAATGTGTTTGAGCGGGCCTTATCTTTATCCATTGAATATGAAACGCCTGCTCAGTCATTGGCGTTTGCCACCGCTTGGCAAGATCGCAATCCTGACCATATTCCTGCTTGGTTTTATGTGACCCACTTAGCACTAAAAGCGGGTGAATACAACCAAGCCGCCGCAATGATATCAACCATCTTACACTACGATCCACGCTCAGATTTAGGGCAAATCTTAACTGGTATCATACCACCCAAACGAGAAGATAAGCGAGCTTTATTATACGCTTTACAGGGTCTTGGTGAAAACAATGCATCCATCTCCGTACTCAGAGCGGGGATCTTGATGGGATTGGCGGATTATCAAGCGGCACGCCTGCATGTCAATCAAGCCTTAAGCATTGAGCCAAATAATTTGGCATTTATTACCCTAAAATTAGATATCTTGCGTGCTGCCAATCAGCTGGATGAACTTTGGAGCTATCTACATCAAGCACGCAAACAACTGCCCAAAGAAAAAGAGCTTTATTTGTACGAAGCTCGGCATCTGATTGAAGTGGGTGACCTTAGTCAAGCTTGGCAACTTTTGACACAAGCTGTCAAAAATACTCAAGATAAGGACATTATACTCTTGGCAGGACTGGTAGGACTTGACAGCGGTCGTTATGCCGATGCCATTGAGATACTTAAACCTTTGACTAAGAATACAAAGATAGCAAGTCAAGCACATTATTATATCGGTATTGGCTATGAACGCCTAGGCAATCCCCAGCAAGCACGAGAAAACTTTGAAAAAGTACATCATTATGAACATGTGCTTGATGCCACCAATAAAGTCGTTGGTTTTTATTTGGCGGATAATAACACGACCGATGCCATCAAAACACTGATTCGCCTGCGTGATGAATTTGAAAATTACGCCACCGACAGCTATATCCTCCAAGCTGAGATTTATTTGCGTCAAAATAATCAACAAAAAGCCAAAGACCTGCTGACGGTCGCAAACCGTGAATATCCTGATGATGACCGCTTGCTGTATGCCAGTTTTCAATTGCTCGAAAATGAACTTGAGCCACAAGATAAGCGCCAAGCTATCAATCGACTGCTTGAGATTGATGAATACAATCCTCGCTATCGCTTGGCAGATGCCAAACTTCGCCTCAGTCAAAACGCCAATGATGATGATGCACTCAATACCGCCTCAGAGATTAGCAATATCAGCTTTGATGATCCAGAGTATGACAGCCAGCTTCAGTTGGATGCTCTGCTTGTTCTTGGTAATCACGCATTGGCTGCACAAAATTATGAAACAGTCATTGATTATCTGCAAGCACCTTATGAAGTGATGCCCAATCTTAATGTTGGTATTACGCTGCTTCGAGCTTATCAAGGGCTTGGTAATAATGAAGCAGTAGCAAATCTTTTGGCTGACTTACAGTCTCGTTTTGCCAACTCTAGTGCCATTGCTGACGATAGCCAAATTTATTAAAAACTCTTAAGCATCTAGGAGACAGATTGTGAAAAAAATTGCATTTGCTGCTTTGAGCGTATCCGTACTTTTATTAAGTGCTTGTACCAACATACAATCAAGTACCCAAACGCCCACCACCCTGCCTACTGCTGACACCCCTCTTAAATTTGCAATCACAGGTAAAATCGGCGTGGTTACCACCACCCCCGAAGGCAGGCAAGCAGGTAGTGCCTTTTATGCTTGGACACAAGAAGATGATCGCTTCGCTATTGAATTGACAGGTATGCTCGGTATTGGTGCAACCCAAATCCGTTATAACGGGACAACTGCCACCTTGGGCAGTGAACGCACAGACGCGATAACCGCCAATACGCCTGAAGCACTTTTATTGACCGCAACAGGCTGGCAAGCACCAATCTCTCAGCTACCACACTGGATCTTAGGACACAGCGCTCCTGATGACAGCACAGCCGACTATGATCACTTAGGTCGGCTGGTGTCTGCTGCCAATGGTGCATGGCATGCCCAATTTGATTATGACAAAACCTCTTTGCCGTCACGCCTTCGCATCACGCATACCGATCAGCACAGCATAACCATGACAGTAGCACATCAATAAGAATATGGCGTTAAAGATTTTTTCTCCAGCAAAAATTAATTTATTTTTGCATATCATTGGCAAGCGTCCCGACGGCTACCACGATCTACAAAGCGTCTTTCGTACGCTGGATTTTGGTGATTGGTTAAGCTTTGATCTGACGGATACAAAAAAGCCTTTAATCACGCTGACAGGTGCCGAAGGCTTAACCGAAGAGCTTGATCAAAATTTGATCGTTAAAGCCATCACCTTACTTGCCAAACACTTTCCAAACCAAGCCAAACCCATAGTGATTGATTTACAAAAACATATCCCAACAGGTGCAGGCTTAGGCGGCGGCTCCAGCAACTGTGCTACGACACTCATCGCACTCAATCAGCTGTGGTCGCTTGATTTATCGCTTCAAGCGTTGATTGATTTTGCCAAACAGCTTGGTGCAGATGTGCCATTTTTTATTTTTAGCCACTTTCACCAACAAGATGCAATTGTCTGTGGCATCGGTGAGATTTTAACACCGCTTAAGCTGCCCTCGGCGCGTTATTTGCTCTTATTTCCTCAGGCACATCTGTCCACAGCTCAGTTTTTTTCGCACCCTGACTTACAAAAAAACTGCTCGCCCATATCAAATATTGGCAATCGCTATGATGACTACGGCAACACCATGACCGATGCATTTGTTAATGTCTTTGAGCCGATTGCCATCATGCACTCGCCCGCCGTTGCCTTGGCACTTCAATATCTAAAATCACTACAAATATCCACTGGCACGACCGCACGCTTAACAGGTACTGGCAGCACGGTATTTTTGCCCATTCCTGACAACATAGATGACGCAATGCTCAAACACTGGCAAGCTACTGCACCATGCCCCACGGTCATTGCACAAAATTTATATTAAAAAATTATATAATTTTCAATGAGTTGCATAAATTTTAAGACAAATTATGCAAAAATGGTTGCATTCATTTTAAAATTTGGTATAATTTTTGCCCTATACAGGGGTATCGCCAAGTTGGTAAGGCATCAGGTTTTGATCCTGACATTCGTTGGTTCGAGTCCAGCTACCTCTGCCATTTTTGTCCGATGCATTGCATCAGACTCTCGGTCATCGCACCGAACCAAAGAATCCGATCAAATGGTTCTTTTACTGATGATTTAATCAGTACCTACAGGGGTATCGCCAAGTTGGTAAGGCATCAGGTTTTGATCCTGACATTCGTTGGTTCGAGTCCAGCTACCTCTGCCATATCTAAATTGGGTCAGTCATTTGTGATTGACCCAATTTTTTTATTCAGTTTAACCAAGGTTTTTATCAAAAACCGACAAAATCTTATAAAAACTTTTCAAAAATCCCCATGCCCCCTGCAAATTATGGTTCAAAAATGCTAAAATATAATCTCAATTGGTTATGTTAGCTTTCGATTCGCTTTTATAGGATTTTTACCATGTCATATATGGCTGTCTTTTCAGGTAGTGCCAACCCTAAACTTGCCCAAACCGTTGCCGATAATCTGCACATTCCTTTGGGTAAGGCAGACATCAATCGTTTTTCTGATGGCGAAATCGCTGTTGAAATCAAAGAAAATGTTCGAGGTAAAGATGTATTCATTCTGCAGCCAACCTGTGCGCCTACCAACGATCATTTGATGGAAGTTATTTTATTGGCAGATGCACTGCGTCGCTCAAGTGCTAGCCGTATCACAGCCGTGATTCCTTATTTTGGCTATGCTCGCCAAGATCGTCGCCCTCGTTCAGCTCGTGTACCTATCTCTGCCAAGGTGGTCGCTGATATGCTGTCGATTGCTGGTATTGACCGTATTATGATGGTTGATTTGCACGCCGATCAAATTCAAGGCTTTTTTGATGTGCCTGTTGATAACTTATACGGTACGCCTGTACTATTGCGTGATCTTAAGCAACAAAACTATGAAAACTTAATGGTTGTTTCACCAGATGTTGGTGGTGTGGTGCGTGCGCGTGCCATGGCAAAATTACTTGGTGATGCTGATCTTGCCATTATTGATAAGCGTCGTGCTCGTGCCAATGAATCTCAAGTGATGCATATTATTGGTGATGTATCTGGTCGTGACTGCGTCATTGTTGATGATATCGTTGACACCGCAGGCACACTGTGTAAAGCCGCTCAAGCACTCAAAGACCATGGAGCGCGCCGTGTGGTTGGTTATATTACCCATCCTGTTTTGTCGGGTAAAGCCATCGAAACCATTCAAAACTCTGCCCTAGATGAGCTGGTTGTTACCGATACCATTCCACTTTCTGAAGCTGCCTCTGCTTGTGCGAATATTCGCCAAATCAGCATCGCCTCGATGATTGCAGAATCATTACGCCGAATCAATAATGAAGAGTCAATCAGTGCCATGTTTGAGTATGATATTTAACCCATTTGCCAATCATAAAAATTCCGCCAAACAGTGGCGGAATTTTTAACGCATGCGTGATAAAATATGATCTTTTAGGATAAATTGATGATATAACGCCCCAATGATATGCGCCGCCACAAAGGTTAATAGCATTGGCCACACAATATCAGTATGCCAATCTATCAACCTATCTGCCAGCTCGGTATTGGGTATCTTAAAACCAGAAATACTGATTATGCCAAATACATTCACCCCATAGCCGCCATACATGGATGCCAAAAACGCCGTCAAAGGCATCACAATCATCGTCACATATAAAGCAAGGTGAACCACATTTGCTATCACGGTATAGATTTTTGAAACTGGCAGTGGTGCAGGGTCTTTGGTAAACACTCGATTGGCAATACGAAGCATTGTCCAAATCAAAAAGCTTATCCCAATTGACTTATGCAGGCTAAGATAATCCTCACCTTGCTGAGCCAAAAACCAAGCCAGCACAATCAATAATGCACCGATCCAATGAAAAATACGCGCTGCCAAATTATATTTTATCACATGAGCAGAGATCATCTGAGTCATGACTGGCATACCTCAATTAAATAAAACTAAATAAAACTTAAAAACAAATCTATTTTATCAAAATATCTTCAAGCTAATATTCTGCAACTGTTGATATTTTGTATCCGTACCTGCTGACAGTTTTGGTTGATTAAAGGCAATACTATCACTTTCATCAAAAATCATGCTAAGATGAGCTTATATAATACACTTAATTATAATATACTCAATTATAATATACTCAATCGGATAAGGATAGGCATGAGGGCTTATAAAGATCGGTCAACCAACCTCTCAAAAATATGCTTAAAATATCGCTTCATTACATCAAGTCTCATCGCCACATTGGTAATGAGCTTTGCGATGAGTGCTTGTAGTGATGATCGCTCAAAATCCCCTGTGGTCAAACCTGCTGATGATGGCATCGTGCTTGATAAAGATAGCATCATGACCGTCAAGATGTCCAAATATCAGCCAAGTTTTGCTTTTGATGGTAAAATTATCCCAGCCAATCAGGCTCTATTGAATCTTAATACTGCTGTGATTGTTGAGCATATTTTTGTTGATGCAGGTGATGAGGTTTTTAAAGGCGATGCACTACTTGGTTATTTCATCCATTCAGAATCTTTGCCCAACGAAGTTACCGCCCTGCCTGCACCATTTGATGGGGTCGTTCATCGTGTCTTTGCCCACACAGATCAGCACTATGATGCCAATACGCCATTAATTGAGATCCATGATATTTCTCAATTAAAATTCATCAGTTATTTGTCTTCAGCACTGATGAATGATACTAAATTGGGCGATGCGGTAACTTTTGGGGTTGATGGTGTTGCTCATGTTGGACAGATTAGCCAAGTGAATGTCAGTGAACAAAACCCCAAACTCATTGAAGTACATGTCATCATCAAACCAAATCCTGATGAAAAACCCAAAGATCTGCTTGGGCGGCGTGTGGTTGGGCATATTGATTATGGACAAATCCAAGTTGGGGTCATGATGCCTAGCAGCGCTGTTTATGACAGCGATTTGAATATCTTAGCGTTAGATGGGTTTGAGAAGCCGCCACATAAGCCAGACGCTCCGATTGATGGCTATGTTTGGGTCGTAAAACAAGACCACCGACTGTCCTTATCACCCGTAAAAGTTTTGGAATACCGTCCCAAAACTCAGCAATTTTTAGTGCAAGGCATCACCGAAGACAGCCTTGTTGCCACAGCGACCTTACCAAAAGATGCACATGATAAGCCAGTCAAAGTACATTAAGACCACAAACACAAAATATTAACCTTAATATCACCAAATACAGTAAGATAAATGTTACACATTCTTGAAATTGTTTGCTAAACTTCAGAGAATTGACCAATTTTTATGCAATTTGACTACAAATATACACTTGCGAACACAGACAAAACTTGGCAAGATAGCTCTATAAGTCACTATCATTTAAAGGTGCTAAAATGAATAAACAAATCCTACTGATTGAAGATGATCCAGATTTGGCAGAGCTTATCAGCGATTATCTATCCATGAATTATTATGAAGTTCATCACGCTGCAACTGGTCAAGGCGGCTTGGATATTTTGGATACCAAAGAGCGTGATATCAGTTTAATTGTTCTGGATTTGATGTTGCCAGATATGGATGGTATGGAAGTGTGCCAAAAAGTACGCGGTTCAAAAAATACCATGATCAACAAAGTACCGATTGTTATGCTCACCGCTAAGGGGGATACTACCGATCGTGTCTTAGGACTTGAGATGGGTGCTGATGATTATATTGCCAAGCCATTTGAGCCACGAGAGCTATTGGCGCGTATCCGTGCTGTTTTGCGTCGTCACGAAACGCCAAATCAAGCAGATACCAACTCAGGCAGCCTAACTTTTGGTCGCTTGACAGTTTATCCAGACAGCCATGAGGTCACGATTGATGAAAAGACCGTCCGTCTGACCACGCACCAGTTTCAGCTTTTACATTACTTTGCTACGCATGCTGGCAAAGTACTCAATCGTGAGCAGCTTTGGCAAGCCATGCCAAACGATGACAGCTCAGAAAATATTGATCGTGCCATCGATGTCCATATCTCAAGATTACGCGCCTTGATTGAAGATAATCCACGCCAGCCCAAGCGTATCATCACGGTGCGAGGTGTTGGCTATCAGTTTGCCACCGATCAAGTTTAAATCTATTATTATCCAAAACCATCAGGCGATAGGCTTGATGGTTTTTCTGCATTTTTTGGGATAATCAGCTTAGCCACCCAGTGACTTGGTGTGATGTCGTCATGGTTCACCATTTAATCAACAGTTGGTCGTCTTATGAACTTGGTACATTATGGAAAATTTGGTTTTCGCTCCATTTCAGCACGATTATTTATCAGCGTTTTTTTGGCACTTTTGACCTTTACCATTGCTTTTGTACTATTGTCGCAATTTACGCATAATAATTCTGACTATACCAGAAATCGAGCTATTGCCAGTCAAATTATGAATCAAATTGAGCCATTTTTGGCAGAGGCACACACTTTATCAGCTAAAAATAATTTGCTTCAGGCGAGATTTTCTTTGGTTGTTATCAAAAAAAGTTTTGATATTTTTGATGAAAGCTTAAATGCCAAAATTGGGCTGTATGATCCACAAGGGCGACTGATGCTACAAACCGAAAATACTGACTTACCCGAAACGCTTGTGCCTAATCCACCATGGATTAGCCAAATCTTTGTACCATCACCCACACACATTGTGGTAAATAGTACGCTTGGCTATTCTTTATGGTACGAAAATCGCATTCTTAGCCCTGAACGCCCTTTGATGGCATGGTTTAATCTATTTTCAGGCACAGTCTTATTATTTACCATCATGTCGGCAGTACTTTGGTGGATTTCGCACAGTATTACTTGGCGAATCAATCAACTAAGCCGACAGATGAGCCGCTTGGGTGAAGGTGATTTTAGTGTGCGAGTCAGCGAAGAGGGTAATGATGAGATTGCGGTGCTTGCACATGGATTTAACCAATCCGCCCAAAAAATAGAACAGCTCATTGATGCACACAGCCTACTACTTGCACATGCTTCACACGAATTTCGTACGCCCATTACTCGGATTCGCTTACAAATTGAGATGATGGATATGCTGACAAGCCAGCTTGATGAAACTACAAAAGCCAAATTTGATAAACGAGCTGCTGCGGTGAATCGTGATTTAACAGGGCTAAATGACTTGGTTGAAAGCATTTTGTTGGTGTCTCGGCTGGATGCAGGACACGCTCTGCAAGCCACCGAACAAGTCGATTTGTATGAGCTGATTCGCTCAGAAGTTCAGCACTATCCTGAGGCGACACTCATTGGCGAATCTGTGAGCATGATGGCTCAGCCAAAATTACTGACCCATTTGGTGCGTAACCTACTCAATAACGCCATGATTCATGGCATACCGCCTGTTCAGGTTTATCTGTATCACACCACCAATATTCAAGAAGCCAACTCAATCCCTCAGTACTTGCTAGACAGTTTTTGTAACATTGGTGATGGTGATATTTTACACTCAAAATCAGATGAAGCAAACGCTTTAGACAACAAAACTCCGACTGATTTTTTAAAGCGTCTGACTCGTCCCAAAGATAAAGAGCAAAAGGCAGATCAGCCAAATTTTGCAGTGCTTGCTTTTATTGATCAAGGCTTAGGCATTCCTGAGGATAAGCGTAAGGACATTTTTAGCCCTTTTGTACGCCTAAAGCAAGAAAAAAAGGGGTCAGGGCTTGGGCTATCATTGGTATCACAGATTGTTGAAGCTCATCATGGGACAATCATCACAGATACCTGGCTTGGGCATACACGCTTTTTGGTGATTTTACCACTGGCTGCCAAATCAAAACCACCGTCTTAGACATTAAGAACAAATCCACCAATCATTAATGAAACAGACAGGCATCATTGTCATCATTTTAATGTTTGGTTCGTATATGATATAATATAGGGTTTAGTTCATTGATCAAGGCAATTTAACGATGTCCACACACTCCTCCTCGCCCATGATCACCCTCTTAGGCGTTAGCAAACATTTTGTTATTGAAAAAGAGGGTAAAACGACGAGTTTTACTGCGGTACAGCCAACCGATTTGACTGTTCAAAGTGGCGAAATCTACGGTATCATTGGTGCTTCAGGTGCTGGTAAATCTACCTTAATCCGCTGTGTCAATCTGCTTGAGCGACCAAGTGAAGGCTCTGTTGTGATTGATGGTGTGGATTTGACAGCCTTGTCCGAGCGTGAACTCATTACTCAACGCCGAAAAATTGGCATGATTTTTCAGCACTTTAACCTGTTACACTCTCGCACGACTTTTGAAAACATTGCCCTACCGCTTGAATTATCAGGCACACCCAAGGCGGTGATTGCCAGCAAAGTGGGCGACCTGCTTGAGCTGGTTGGCTTAAGCGATAAAAAAGAGGTTTATCCTGCCAATCTATCAGGCGGACAAAAACAGCGTGTTGCCATTGCACGAGCTTTGGCATCTGACCCAAAGGTTCTTTTGTGCGATGAAGCGACTTCTGCACTTGATCCTGCAACCACCCAATCTATCTTAACTTTGCTTAAGAAGATTAATGAAGAGCTTGGCATTACCATGTTATTAATCACACATGAGATGGATGTGGTGAAGCGTATTTGCGATAAGGTGGCAGTGATGGATAAAGGCGTACTGATCGAACAAGGCACAGTCGGTGAAATTTTTGCCAATCCTCAAACCAAACTTGCCAAATCCTTCATTCGTTCGACATTTCATATCGGTCTGCCAAACAGCTATCTTAGCCAACTCAAATCCGAACCTGCCTTGGGATTGTCGCCTGTGATTTGTTTTGAATTTACGGGCAATTCAGTGGATATGCCGTTATTTTCGCTTGCTTCAAAACAATTTGATGTAGATTTTAATATTTTAACCTCACAGATGGATTATGCAGGTGATATAAAATTTGGCTTTACCATTGCTGAGCTTATCGGTGAAGGCACCTCGGTCATGCAAGCAATAGAATTTTTAACCGCCCATCGGGTCAATATTGAGATTATCGGCTATGTGGAATGAAATCGTCACAAAATTTGTCAGTGAAATGCACCCAAGAATGTGGGAGATGGTTGCCCAATCCACTTGGGAAACCATCTATATGGGGCTTGCTGCCACTGCCATCGCTGTTTTGGTTGGGCTACCGATAGGGTTTTTGGCATTTTTAACCGATAAAGGGCGTATCCTTGAAAATCGCAGTACATTTGTGATTTTGGATGTTATTATTAATATTGGTCGCTCCGTTCCTTTTATTATTTTGCTCATTATTCTCATGCCAGTCACACGATTTTTGGTGGGAACAACCCTTGGCACAACAGCTGCCATTGTCCCTTTGAGTGTGGCAGCAATTCCATTTTTTGCACGCTTGAGTGCCAATGCTTTATTAGAAGTACCCACAGGACTGACCGAAGCTGCCAAATCTATGGGTGCAACACATTGGCAGGTTGTCAGCAAATACTATTTTGCTGAAAGCCTGCCCATTTTGATTAATGCGGTCACATTGACCTTGGTGTCTTTGATTGGTTATTCTGCAATGGCAGGCGTGGTTGGCGGTGGTGGCTTGGGCAGCTTGGCGATTAACTATGGTGAGCATCGCAATATGGTATATGTCAAGTGGATTTCAACCATCATCATTGTTGCCATTGTGATGATTTTTCAAAAAGCTGGCGATATCTTGGCATCCAAAGTTGACCACCGATAGCCACGCTGAATCAGTCTATAAAAAATTGAAAAATTTCATAAATTTTTATATGAAATATCATCATTGACGCTTGCTCTTTTCTCATCTTTTATGCTTTAATAGATAAGTTTTTATAGCTTTTGTCAATACTTAAGCGATTTTTGAACATATAATTTTATTTTGTAAGGTCATTTTATGAATTTTGGTAAAATTTTTGGTATTTGTGCGTTGGCATCTGGCATCGCATTGGCAGGCTGCAGCAATCAATCAAACGAACCAGCTGCCATCTCTGATACAGCTGCACAGACTATCAAGGTTGGCGTCATGGCAGGTCCTGAGCAAGCTGTGGCAGAGGTAGCAGGTCAAGTCGCCAAAGAAAAATACAACCTAACCGTTGAATTGGTTGAGTTTAATGACTATGCTATGCCAAACTCAGCCGTCTCAAAAGGTGAGCTTGACGCCAATGCCATGCAGCACAAGCCTTATCTTGAAAAAGACAGCCAAGAAAAAGGCTTGGATAACTTGGTCGTCGTCGGCAACACCTTTGTATACCCATTGGCAGGTTATTCAACCAAAATCAAGACATTAAATGAGCTAAAAGACGGTGCAACCATCGCCGTTCCAAACGATCCATCAAACTTGGCTCGTGCGCTGATTTTGCTAGAAAAGCAAGGCTTGATCAAGCTAAAAGACAACACCAACTTATTCTCAACCACGCTTGATATCGTAGAAAATCCAAAAAAATTGGTCATCAAAGAAGTCGATACTTCGGTTGCTGCTCGTGCAATTGACGATGTAGACTTGGCGGTGGTGAATAACAACTATGCAGGTCAAGTAGGTTTAACAGCCAGTGAAAATGGCGTTTTTGTTGAAGATAAAGACTCGCCTTATGTCAATATCATCGTCGCTCGTGCTGACAATAAAGATTCTAAGGCCATCCAAGACTTTGTGAAAGCCTATCAAACCGATGAAGTGGAAGCTGAAGCTAAAAAGCAATTTAAAGATGGTGTTATTAAAGGCTGGTAATCTGACCGATCTGACCATAAAAAATCCTCCAACCATTGGAGGATTTTTATTAAGCATAAAAGCCATACTTTAACGCTTGGTATCTTGAACTGCGTTACGCTCATCAATTTCGCTCATTGGTGTTGCAGGTACAAACTGCCCATTATTCACATCTGTTCCTCGTACCGCATGTTCTGTTTTAAGCGACTTGGCAACTTCAGGTGGCATATAATTTTCGTCATGTTTAGCAAGCACTTCACCAGCAACAAACATGCCATCTTGTAGCTCACCTGTCGCTACGATACCTGAATTTTCGGCAAACAAGTCTGGTAAAACACCCCGATAACTGACTGGTACAACAGATTTATAGTCGGTGATTTTAAATTGTATGTTCAGCTGATCGCTAGGGTCTCGCTGAACACTGCCTGCAACCACCATGCCACCTACTCGGATACGCTTAGCTTCAGGGGCTTGACCTGCAGCGATCGCAGTTGGATCAAAATAATAATCCGTCTGATTGCGAATGGCATATAAAATCAAACCGACCGCCACGACAGCACCCAGCAGCACTGCCAGCACCCACATCAGTTTTTTTTGTCGTACAGAGTTCATTATTCCCCCACATCGTTTAAGTCGCCATATACTCAAATGCTCATTACAGCGATAAATTCAGCCAAGCACCTACTGACGGCGCTGTTTGTTGGTTAATCGTCCGCGTGCATGCTGACGACTGAGTTTTTGAATGGTAACTTTACGCTCATTTTTGGTATAAATAATTAATCCCAAAATCGCAATCACAGTCAAGGCATAACATAGCCACACATAATAACCATGACCACCCATCGCAATAAATTCGCTCATTGATTTAAAATATGGTGTCATCGCACACCTTCCTGACTTTGATTAATCAATCGCATCACCCAGGCCTTATTGGCTTCACGAGCCAAAATCAGTGAATTAGTACGATAAATGGCAATTGCTGCCACCATAAAGTACATGCCCAACATCATAATTAAAAGTGGCACCCACATGGACGCACTCATTTTTGGTGCATTGGTAACGGTAAATGTTGCACCTTGATGTAGTGTATTCCACCATTCAACAGAATATTTGATAATGGGCAAATTCACCGCACCCACGATAGATAAAATGGCAGCTGCTTTGCCACGGTTGCTGCTACTTTCAAAAGCAGAAAACAACGCAATCACACCAGCATACAAAAACGCCAAAATCAGCATGGAGGTTAGGCGTGCATCCCAAACCCAATAAGTACCCCAAGTGGGTTTTGCCCAAATTGAACCCGTCAATAAGCTGATCACACAAAAGATGAATCCAATGGGTGCAATTGCTTGGGCGACAATGTTAGCGGTCTTAATTTTCCACACCAAAAAGATCACACCAAGCACACTTAAAGCAAAATAGATGCTCATCGCAAGGCTTGCTGTGGGTACATGAATAAAGATAATGCGATAGCTGTTGCCCTGTAGATAATCAGGTGGCGCAAAACCAAGCGCCCAAACCAAACCTGTGCCAAGCAACAAGGCGGCGATTGTAGCCAAATACTTCACCCAAGGTGAAAAAATATAGAAAAATCGCTCAGTGCCAACGGTTGTCAAAAACCCTTGCCACAGGCGGTCAACAAATCCACCATTTTTGGGAACTGTATTTGGGGCCGGGTTGTTTTTTGGCATAAGTCACCTAGCTATTGAATACTTATTAATCATTAAAGAGAATATAAACACATCTTATTATATCACATCACCCCCATCACTCATATACAATTTGCTGATAAACCAGATATTCACAGGGCTGTTTTTTCCGATACTGACTTGTAAAATCAAGCATTTGTCGGCATAATGAAAGAAAGTATCTTTATTTTAGACATAGTATTCTTATTTTAGGCATAGTTATGACAAATTCTGTAAAAACCCGCAAATCTTCTCGTCACATCTCTTTGGTTTTGCTTGGTGGTGCTGGGCTTGGCATTGCTGCTTGTTCACCCCAGTCTCCAACAGTTGCAGAACATCAGCCGCAACAACAAGAACCTCTACAATACACCAATGCTGAAGCACAAGCACTTCAAGAGCAAGCCGCCGCCTTACAAGCCCAAGCTGCCGAACTTGAAATGCAAGCTCAAGAAGCACAAGCAGATGCCAGCCATGAAACCAAGGCAACTTCTGCCGATGGTAGCGGTGTCGGTAGCCTACTGGCAGGTGCTGCGGCAGGCGCTGCGGCAGGTTATGTTGCAAGCAAAGTTGCTGGTAATCGTGCTGCTACCGCTCAAGCTTCACAAACCGCCCAAACACCAACAACCACGCAACAACCAGCACAAAACAACCAACAAGCCACCAACAGCAATCGCCAAAGCCTTGCTCAAGCCACCCAAGACAACCGAGCTGGCACCACTCGCCAAGGTTTTGGTGCGACAGGCGGCACAACAGGTGCGGCCTCATGAAGCGTATCACTGTTGCACCACGCCCAGATTGGCAAAGTGAAATGGCACGCATTGGCTTTAATTATCACAGTATTGATGGTAATTATTGGCAAGAAGATGCGTGCTATGTATTTACCGAATCCCAAATTGATTTGCTAGAAGATACCACCAACGCATTGCATCACATGTATGTGCAAGCGGTTGCCCATGTGGTAAAAACTGGCGATTATGCAAGACTTGGCATTGACGACATTGCCGCTAAGCAGATTGAGGACAGTTTTGGCAGACAAGCACCCAGCTTATACGGGCGTTTTGATTTATGCTTTGATGGTATCAATCCACCCAAGCTTTATGAATATAACGCCGATACGCCCACCGCCTTATTTGAAGCAAGTGTTGCACAGTGGTATTGGCTTCAGGCTCAAGGTGGTATATTAAGGGGAGCTGACCAATTTAATAACATTCATGAGCGACTGCTTGTAGAGTTTGAATCATTAAAGCCAATGCTCGGTTATGACACGCTGTATTTAACCGCTGTTTCAGACAGTATTGAGGATTTAACCACAACACAATACCTACAAGATGTTGCCATTCAAGCTGGGCTACAGACTGATTATATTGATATCGGCAATATTGGTTATCGCATGAGTGATGGTCAATTTACTGATTTAAATGACAATATCATTCGCCATCTGTTTAAACTGTATCCTTGGGAGTGGTTACTTGCTGAAGAATTTGGACAGTATATTGCCAGTAGCGGTATTCATCTGATTGAGCCTGCTTATAAACTCTTAATGAGCAATAAAGCATTATTGACTGTCTTATGGGAGATGTTTCCAAATCATCCCAATCTGCTTGCAGCAAGCCTAAATCCAAACGATATTTCAACCAATGTGGTTAAAAAGCCGTTTTTTTCTCGTGAAGGTGCAAATATCAGCTTAACTCATGCCAATCAAACACTCTCAACGCATGGACAATATGGTCAAGAAGGATATGTCTACCAAGAGTCCAAACCCTTACCCAAATTTAGCAACAATCAAGGTCAAGATGTATTTGCGGTCATTGGTAGTTGGATTGTCGGTCACAGTGCTGCAGGTATTGGCATTCGTGAGGACAGTACACTCATCACCAAAGATACCAGCTTATTTGTCCCGCACGCCTTTATCTGATCGACTTAATATCAATCAAAAAATCTCAAGCCATCATTTGCTTGAGATTTTTTGATTGAACAATAATGACTTTGACGACTAAAACGGCATATCATCATCCGATAAGCCCTGTGATGGCGTGATGACAGGCTGATTTGTCGATGGCGTATTTGGCTTTTGGGTGGGCGACATACCTGTATTTTGTTCAATGTGTGTTGGTTGACCAAAAGCGTGGTTTTGTGCCATCGAGTTGCCCTGAGCCTGAGACGCTCGCTCTTGGGGATAGCCTGAATTTGGGTAGGCTTGGTTTGGCTGAGACTGTGCATAACCTGATGAATTTTGACCGCCAAATTGATTGGCTTGTTGATAGGCAGTATTTGGATATTGTCCGCCTTGATTGCCCTGATTTTGATATTGCTGATTTGGATTGGCATTTGAATTGGCGTAACCACCTTGAGGATTGGCATAACCGCCATTATCGCCACTTGCACGACTGCCAAGCATCTGCATATTGTCGGCACGAATCTCTGTGGTATAACGCTCTTGACCCGTCTGAGTATCCTGCCACTTGCGTGTGCGTAAACTGCCCTCAACATAAATCTGTGAACCTTTACGCAGATATTGTGAGGCAATCTCTGCCAATCGGTTATTAAATACCACACGATGCCATTCGGTATGCTCTTTACGCTCGCCTGTGTTTCTGTCCGTCCAGCGTTCAGAGGTAGCAATTGATACCGTTGCAATCATGCCACCATTATCAAAATTACGAACTTCTGGGTCGTTACCTAAATTACCCACAAGAATGACTTTATTAACACTCATAAAATTTCCTTTGCTGGTTTTTTAATAAATTGTAATCATTAAATGGTTAAAATTAAGTATACTTTACGAAATTTTTGGATAAATTGCCATCAATTTTTGGTAAATTTATCCAATTTTGGTAAATTTATACAATGATTGAACAATTTATTTGCCAGTAAGCTTCACTTAAGCATGGGCTTTAAAAATCTGCCTGTATGTGAACGGCTATTTTTGGCAACTGTCTCAGGCGTACCTGTGGCGACAATCTCACCACCACCACTACCACCTTCAGGGCCTAAATCTACAATCCAATCCGCCGTTTTAATCACATCCAAATTATGCTCAATCACCACAACAGTATTACCACGGTCACGCAATGTGTGTAAAATATGCAAAAGCTTAGCGATATCATGAAAATGCAGCCCCGTTGTCGGCTCATCTAAGATATACAAAGTCTTGCCCGTATCACGCTTGGCAAGCTCTTTGGCAAGTTTAACACGCTGTGCCTCACCACCTGATAAAGTCGTTGCCGACTGACCCAAGCGGATATAGTCAAGACCCACCTCATGCAGTGCTTCTAGGCGGCGATGTATGGCAGGAATGGCTTCAAAAAACACCATCGCTTCTTCGACAGTCATATCAAGCACATCGCTGATGGATTTGCCTTTATATTTGACCTCCAAAGTTTCACGATTATATCGCTTGCCATGACACACATCACACGGCACATACATATCTGGCAAAAAATGCATCTCAACTTTAATCAATCCATCGCCCTGACATACCTCACAACGACCGCCTTTCACATTAAAACTAAACCGCCCCGCTTTGTAGCCACGCGCTCTGGCTTCTGGTGTTTGGGTAAATAAATCTCGTATCAGCGTAAATACGCCTGTATAAGTGGCAGGGTTTGAACGAGGTGTACGGCCAATCGGGCTTTGATCGATATCCACCATTTTATCCAAATGCTCAAGTCCTGAAATTTTTTCATATTTTTCAGGGGTAAGTGTGGTGGCGTTATTTAAGGTGGTCGCAGCCAATGGCATAAGTGTACGGTTAATTAATGTGGATTTACCTGAACCTGACACACCCGTAATACAGGTCATGACACCAAGCGGAATACTAAGATGAACATTTTTTAGATTATTACCAGTTGCACCCTCCAAATGAATCAATAATGGCTCTTGGGTGGTTTTTTTACCTTTGGTTATCTCGATGGTCTTAGGCGGTTGGCGAGTAGTCGGCACCTCAATGCGTCGCTTGCCAGACAGGTACTCGCCCGTTAGCGACCCTGTGGTGTTGGCAATCTGTTCTGCATTACCCGATGCCACAACACGGCCACCATGCACGCCTGCTCCAACGCCAATATCAATAATATAATCTGCCTGCCGAATGGCATCTTCATCATGCTCGACCACCACCACCGTATTGCCCAAATCACGCAACTGTATTAAAGTGGATAAAAGTCGATCATTATCCCTTTGATGTAGTCCAATAGACGGCTCATCAAGTACATACATCACGCCCATTAAGCCTGCACCAATCTGACTTGCCAGACGGATACGCTGTGCCTCACCACCTGACAGTGTTTCAGCAGAGCGTGCCAAGGTCAAATACTCCAAGCCAACCTTCGTTAAAAAACCCAACCGCTCTTTGATTTCTTTGAAAATCTTATCAGCCACCTCACCTTTAGCACCAGTGATTTTTAAGTTTTGATAATATTGCCACGCCTCTCCAATGGGCAGATGAATGATATCACCGATGGCTTTATCCTCCACACGCACATGACGGGCAATATCATTTAGGCGAACACCATGGCACACATTGCACTGGGTATCTGATAGATATTGTGCCAACTCATCTCGTACCAAATTACTGGTTGTGGTTGTATAACGGCGTTCCAAATAGGGTAAAATCCCCTCAAAGGGTGTGTTTTTGGTCGTTTTACGCCCTCGTTCATCGGTAAAGTTAAATTCAATTTTTTGTCTACCCGAACCATTTAAAATAATCGCTTGGTGCTTATTTGACAAGTCTTGCCACGGCATATCCATATCAATGCCAAAATGACGGCAAACCGTTGATAATAAGCCAAAATAATATGCATGGCGTTTATCCCAACCATGAATAGCACCTTGATTCAGTGATTTTTCAGGATGGGTAACGATACGCTCGGCTGCAAAATACTGACGCTTACCCAAGCCATCACATGCAGGGCAAGCACCTGCAGGATTGTTAAAGCTAAACAGCCTTGGCTCAAGCTCACTCACCGCACGGTCACACACAGGACAAGAGTGCTTGGCGGATAATATCTGCTCATCATCACCAACAGGATTACCATCCATGTGATACAAAATGGCAATATCATTACCAAGTTTTAATGCAACCTCCAAACTTTCGGCAACACGATTTCCCAAATCATCACGCACTTTAAATCGGTCAACCACCACCTCGATGCTGTGTTTTTTATTTTTTTCAAGGCTTGGTAACTCATCGGTCTCATAAATCACCCCATCAATACGCACGCGTGTAAACCCTTGAGATGGCAGCTGTTCAAGCAAAGCAATATGCTCACCTTTACGCTCACGCACGACAGGTGCTAAAATCATCAATTTGGTCTCAGTCGGCAAACTCATAATCCCATCTACCATCTCGCTGACTGTTTGTGCGACCATCGGTTCATCATGTTCAGGGCAATAAGGCACACCCACCCGTGCAAACAAAAGACGCAAGTAATCATACACCTCGGTAATTGTACCTACCGTTGAGCGAGGATTGTGGTTGGTGGACTTTTGTTCAATGGCGATTGCAGGTGATAAACCGTCAATACTATCTACTTCTGGCTTTTGCATTTGGCTTAAAAATTGTCGAGCATATGCTGATAAACTTTCAACATAACGGCGTTGACCTTCGGCATACAAAGTATCAAACGCAAGTGATGACTTGCCTGAGCCTGACAAGCCAGTAATCACCACAAATTTATCTCGTGGAATATCTACATCAATATTTTTTAGATTGTGCGTGCGTGCACCACGGATGGCAATTTTATCTTGAGCCATGAAAAAGCCTTTTTTATAGAAGAATTTAATAAGAAAATGGGGATTTTCTTGATATTTTAAAGCATTTGGCAGATAGGTTTTGTAATAAATACATGGATTTCATGTACAGTTTTATTGTTTAAATTGGCTTTTTTGTCTCATAATGATTACAATATCAAAAACCTAAAAAATCAAAAACCCAAAAAATTCGATTATGATACGACTTTATCTTGGCGGCTCGTTTGACCCCATTCATCGGGCACATCTGCAGATGGTGCTAAGCGCACATGACACCATACACCAAAAAACCGCTGACACTGTAACCGCTCACCTATTACCAACGGCTGGCAATCCCTTTAAGAACACACCGACATCGCACGCACACCGCATCGCCATGCTCAAGCTTGCCATCATACCCTTGATAAAACAAGGTATGAATATATCAATTGATGAGCGTGAGCTGTCTTTGACACCCCCAATATACACCATCGACACCATACGACAGCTTACGACCGCTTATCCTGATGACCGATTGATTTTTATTATTGGGGGCGATAGTTTGGCAAATCTACATCGATGGAAGGCGTATGATGAGCTGATTGGCCAAGTCAAATTGTGGGCATTTGACCGTGCCGATACCACACCAGCTGATGAGACAGTGGCAACAAAGTGCACTACTAATCTGGATGAATTTTTGGCAAATGACCATACGATTTATTTAGATCACACACCCATCATGAACATCTCGTCCAGTCAAATCCGCACCCTAATCGCTGATGGTCACACTAAGCCTGCTGCACCGCTGATGGATGAGTGCGTTTTGGCATATATCTGCAAAGAAGGCTTATACCAAAACCCCAAAAATATGCTATAATTAAAAGTTATCCATCCAATTATCAATCAATTATGACAACTTTGAATTTAGACCAAACACTTGCACTTGTTACCAAAACGCTTGATGACTTAAAAGCAAAAAACATAACGACCCTTGAAATCGAACATTTAACCGAAATCGCTGAACGCATCGTTATTTGTGAGGCCACCAGTAAACGCCATGTCAAAGCTTTGGCGGATAAATTGGGTGCAACAACCAAAGAAGCTGGGCTGATGCCGCTTGGCCGTGAAGGTGATAAAGACAGCGATTGGACACTGGTGGACTTGGGTGCGGTGGTGGTACATATCATGACGCCACAAGCACGGGCATTTTATGACCTAGAAGGCTTATGGTCATCTCCAGATGCACTCAAAGCCTTAGTGGCTCAAAGAGACTAAACCAGCCTGAGACATCAGTGGTGTGCCTGAAGGTGATAATACCACTGATGGTGTACCCCATAGCCGATGTGTAGAAAATTGGCGATAATACGCCCTGTCAATCCCCACACCACTTCAGGCTCACCAATTTGCCGATCATCAATCAGCCATGCTGGTGTGTGCAAATATGCTCGCCCAAAATTAGGACGCTCAAAATAATAATCTATGGGTGGCGTTGTTTTTAGATATGTCAAATCAGCCCAAAATAACCGCTGAATTTCATCTTCACTGGCGATTAAACTGTCTGCTATCGCAGGTGTGATACTGGCAACCACAGGGCGTACCAAAAGACCTTTTTTGGATATTTGCATCGGTAAAAATCCAATTAAAGTGCTGTCTTGTCTTAATAGACCCACCTCCTCAAATGCCTCACGAGTTGCCATCTCATAAGAAGACCGATCCGTCTTATCACGCTTACCGCCCACCAGCGACACCTCACCTGCATGGCTTGATAAATTGCTTGCTCGGCGAGTCAATAATAGCCTTGGGCTAATCTCATCAGTAATGACCACAAGCACGCAAGCATGGGGCTGTGGCTTGTTAATGAGCAACTGTTCATAGGCTTGGTTCAGTTGTTGCCTATCAGCCCCTTCAATCAGATCATTATTTTGTGTCAAAGATAAAATATCTGCACCTTGATACTCAGATAATGAGCGGCTAAGAACAGAAAATCGATGCTCTGGTGGCAAATAGACCGCTGTTTTGTCTACAAAATTTGGATCAGCATGCGTCTTAATTTGGCTAAAAAATTTGTTCATAACATTTGTATTTTTGGTGAAAGTGGCTTAAACTAAATCAGTCATGACAATCAAAGCTATCCTTACTAATATAATTTTTGGGTAGTGTTCATTAATCAGCCAGTTTATTATAGACCGATGCCCTACTGTATGCAATGCGGACATGCCGCCACTTATACCATTCCCAAAGGCGATAGTCGTCAGCGTCTCGTCTGCTCAGCGTGCGGATTTATTCATTATGACAATCCAAAGATGATTTGCGGGGCTTTGGTACGCCATGAGAACAAAATTCTGCTTTGTCGCCGTGCCATTGAACCAAGATACGGCTATTGGACTTTGCCAGCAGGATTTATGGAAATTGGTGAGACCATGATGGAGGGTGCATTGCGTGAGACCATCGAAGAAGCCGCCGCCATTGCCACCGACGCCAAGCTGTATTGCTTATTTGATATGCCTTATTTGGGGCAAATCCATGCCATGTATTTGACCAACTTATCTTGTGATGGGCGATTTGGGGTTGGTGTTGAAAGCTTAGAATGTGCCTTGATTGATGAGCAGGATATCCCTTGGCAAGATTTGGCGTTTCGCACGATTCACTTGACACTTGAACAGTATTTGGCGGATAAAGCTGCGATTATCGCCCAAGGCAAGAGTATTGATGATTTTGCCAATTATCCCATGCATCAAATCACTTTAGACGAAATTGTCGTGGACGAATTACAATAAAAGATGGTGCTATTTTGTCCCAAAAACGCTGATTATACTTCTAAGATAAAGTTAATCGGGCCGTCATTATGGGCAATCACTTGCATATGAGCACCAAATTGACCCATCGCCACTGGCGTATGGCACTGTTTGGCATAACAAACCAACTCATCAAACAGTTGTGCTGCCTGATTGGGTGGCATCGCCGTCCCAAAGTCAGGACGGCGACCTTTATCGGTCAGTGCCATCAGTGTAAACTGCGACACCAACAGCAAACCACCGCCCACATCAGCCACGCTTTTATCCATCTTGCCAAGCTTATCTGCGTCGGTGGTATTTTCAAAAATACGATAACTTAATATCTTATCCACCAAACGCTTTGCTTGCTTAAAATCATCTGACTTGCCGATACCGATATAAGCCAGTATCCCACCATCAATCTTGCCAACCACCTCACCACAAACCTCAACGCGCGCTTGGTGTACCCGCTGTATCAATGCTCTCATTATTTACCTTTTTTAAAATGAATTTAGGCCAAAGTAGGCTTAATCTAACCTAGGAATCTCCCACCAAAGGGCATCACTGTGATGGGCTTTAAGATACTTTTGCAAGTACTGTTTGGTATCGCTTGCAATCATTTCATCATCGCCATCATCGGCTTGATTATACGCCAGTGCGTACAGGTGTATGCCATAAGTTTTTAGGGCGTTTAAGCTTAGCAGAGTATGGTTAATACTGCCAAGCCTGCCAGAGCTTACCAAAATCACAGGATAATTTTGATTGGCGATATAATCAATCATCAGCCCACCTTTAACATCATCTGTCATCGGCACCATCAAACCGCCCGCCCCTTCAATCAGCACTATCTCATAAGCCTCTGCCAGTTGTTTGGTACATGCCAAAAGATGGCTAACATCTACCGATACGCCATCCATCTTGCTTGCCAAATGTGGCGATGCAGGGTAGCTTAGTATCAAAGGCATTGTTAGGTGCGTCTTATCATCAGACAACATACCCACGCCCATCATCTGTCGGTGCTGGGCAATGTCTTCGCTTAGCTTGATATTGCCAGTTTGGATAAGTTTTTGGGTGATAACCGTTCGCCCATTCTTTAAAAGCTGGCAGGCGATATGACCTGTTGCGATGGTTTTACCAATGTTAGTATCAATACCGCTAATGAAATAGCTGCCTTGCATTTGGTGAAGATTGGGTAATGTGGTCATAAAGGCAAACTCATTGGTTTCATTGGTTTATGAGCAACAAAAAGCAGCGGCCGATAAGTTAAGGTGTAACCTGCGTCGGTATGAAATTGTTGATAGTTTTGACAAAACTTTGCCAAACTTTGCTTGCTCCAACATGCCTGCTCTGTGCCAACTGCTGTCACGCCTGTTGCTTTTAGGTGTCTTAGCACCGCCATCGGAGATTCAAAATAAAGCACTTGCTCATCTGCCTTAAACTCATCAATCATAAAACCTGCTTGATTTAAACGCACCATCAGCTGTTTTGGCGTATCATAGGGTAGCCCTCGCCCTGTCAATGCTTGTATTTCAGATAAATTACCCTCAACAAAAGTACTGGCAGCAAAAAATCCGCCAGCTGTTAAAGTTTGAAAAACCCTCTTAAATAGCACATCTGGCGGATAAATCCATTGTAGTGCAGAAGATGAAATCACACCATCTAAGGTTTTTGGCAAATCAATCATCCCAATATCACCGATCAGATAATTGGCATCAACATCCTTTGGCAGTGCATTGGTTTGGATATTATCATACAAATCATTTAAATACAGTGTATCAACGCTAAAATGTTCAAATAAAGCATCGGTTAAAAGACCACTGCCAACGCCAATTTCAAGCAATCTTGATATGTGTTTATGTTGTTTGACCTGACAAGGTTGCATGTCAGTATTTTTGGTATTACAAGCTTTAACCATCTTTGCTTTAACCATCTTTAAAGAGGCGATAAGCTGTCTTGCCATCTTTGCCTGAACGGTTGCATGAGTGCGATAGCTTTGATGGGCTTTGCAAAACCTTTGGGCGATTTTATTGGGATTTGATGATAAAGCGGATTTTGTCATTTACTCTCACCTCTGACGATTTGAGTAAGCACTTGGGTAAACTTTGTCATTGTATCATCATTAATGGTACTATTTAAACAAATTCGCAACCGTGATTGCCCTTTTGGTACGGTTGGTGGGCGTACAGCCAGCACATGATAGCCTTGTCTGCCCAAATCAGCGGCGGCATTTAGTGTACGAGCATTATCACCCAATATGATGGGAATGATTTGACTGGCAGAGGGGCATGGCAGTTTTGCCAGCCGAACCACTTTTGATAAATCATCACTAAGTTTCATCAGATGCTTACGCCTTTGGTTCATCAAAGGTATTTGCTCTAAAATAAAACAGCTCCAAGCAATGTTAATGGGCGGTAAAGCGGTACTAAAAATCAAAGGACGCATTTTATTAATCAGATAATCACGCAAAATGGGATGGCAAATACAGTATCCGCCAACCGATGCCAATGCTTTTCCAAATGCACCGACAATAAAATCAACTTGATTGATGACGCCATATTCTTCCACACAGCCCAAACCGCGCCTGCCCCAAACACCGATGGCGTGGGCTTCATCAACATAAAGCATCACCTTTGGGTATTGTGCCTTTAAATGGCTAAGATGGGATAAATTTGTGATATCGCCATCCATGCTAAAAATACTTTCGGTAACGACAATGATACGACAAATGCCATTATCTGATTGATATTTTTGGATTAATCCTTCAAGCTGGGGGAGATTTTGATGTTGATAGCGGATGGTTTTGGTGCCATGTTTGGCAGCCAATTGCATCCCATCAATGATGCTGGCATGAACCAATTTATCCGCCAAAATCACCGTTTTGTCATCACAAATGGCAGGTAGGATGCCAATATTGGCATGATAACCGCTATTAAATAATAAACAAGGGCGACCAAATAATGATGCCATTTTGGTCTCTAATCGTTCAAAATTTTCAAAATTCCCTGTCAATAATCTAGAAGAAGACGCACTAAATAGCCAACGCTGTTCATGCAAAACCTCTAAGAATTCTTCATAAAGTGATGCTTGGCTGGCAATGCCCAAATAATCATTGCTGGCTAAATTGAGCAAAGGCTTGCTGTCATTGACGCCAATTCGTTGCCCTTGATGTTTTAAGCGTTGTAATTGGCGGTGATTGTGCGATGCTTTTAAAGCGGACAGCTCTTCGGCATAAAAATTTAATAACTGGTCATTCATCATTCATCTTCGTTTATTGCTGGCCCATTGACTATTTTTTAAAATTGGGTGATAAGGTTGTGCAGATTAAATCGGTGAACTCATGCAATAAAGTTGCCAGCTCATCATCGCTGATGATAAATGGTGGCATCAGATAAACCAGCCGTCCAAAGGGGCGAATCCATATTCCTCGTGCGACACATTCTTGTTGAATGATTGCCATATCTACGGGGTCTGTCATCTCAACCACCGCAATCGCCCCAAAAATACGCACATCAGCGACATGTGGCAACTGTTTAAGATGGGTTAGTGTCATGCGACATGTCCGAGCAATACGCCGAACATGATATTGCCAAGGGCTTTGTAATAAAAGCTGAACACTTGCCAGTGCCACAGCACATGCCAATGGATTTGCCATAAATGTTGGCCCGTGCATGAACGCACCCACCTTACTATGGCTGATGGTGTGTGCCACTTTGGTTGTGGTGAGTACGGCTGACAATGTCATATAACCGCCCGTTAATGCCTTGCCCAAACACATGATGTCAGGCACTACCTTGGCATGCTGGCAAGCAAACAGACGACCTGTCCGCCCAAAGCCTGTGGCAATTTCATCAAAAATCAATAACACGCCATATTCATCACACAATTTACGCAGCTGCCTTAGATAATTTGTGTGATAAAACCGCATTCCACCTGCCCCCTGAACAATGGGCTCAATGATAAAAGCCGCTAAGTTTTTATGGTGTCTCTTAAATGCCAAGCGAATATCGTCCATGGCTGCATCATCCCAAGGGTCATCAATTTTAATTGTTGGTGCATCCACAAAAATGCGACTGGGCAGAGCATCCCCAAAAATTTGATGCATGCCTGTGATGGGGTCGCAAACACTCATGGCATTCCAAGTATCGCCATGATAGCCCGAGCGGGTTGTCATGATGTTGTTTTTGGTGGTCTTGCCCAAAGCATGCTGATATTGAATGGCCATTTTTAAAGCCACCTCAACGGCAACCGACCCTGAATCGGCATAAAAAATGTGTTGAAGCGGTTTTGGGACAATGCTAAGCAATAATTGCCCAAGTTTGATGGCAGGTTCGTGTGTCAGCCCACCAAACATGATATGAGACATTTTGGTGAGCTGTTCGGTGATGGCGGCATTTAAAACAGGATGATTGTATCCATGAATGGCACACCACCATGATGACATGCCATCGATGAGTACCGTGCCATCTTGTAGATGAATTTGACAACCTTTGGCACAAGCAACAGGCAAGGCTGGCAAAGGGTTCGTCATAGAAGTGTAAGGGTGCCACAAATGGGCGGTATCAAATTCGTTAATCATCGCCTAAATCTTAGTCAAATTGGCTTATCATAGCGAATTTAGATAAAAAATGATAGCTTTAATGGTTTGAGTATTTTTGTATTATCCTAATCAAATGAACACACTTTATCATCAAGCCAGTAAATGAATAAAATCTATCTTAAAAACCAAACAAGCTGTTAAGCATTGGGCAGTCTTGCCATCCATATACCCACTCCAAGGCTAACCGCTGCCAAAAGCCAAGCCACCCACTGCCATTGGCTTGGTAATTTAAAAAATAATATGATTGTTGACAGGCTCATCATCGACCAAGCCAAATATTTGGCAAATCTTGGAATGGCACGATGCGTTTGCCAATTGATAATCATCCGCCCAAATAGTCGATGTGCCAGTAGCCACGCATAAAACCGCCGTGAGCTTCTTGCCCAAAAATAGCCCGCCAATAAAATAAAAACCGTCGTCGGCATGCCTGGCACAACGATACCAATTAGCCCCAAAATCAAACACGCCAAGCCTAAAACAAAATACACCGCTCGCATCAAAGCACTTTGGTGAATGAGATTTTTGGGTGTCGGTTGTGTCGGTTTGAGCGGTGTTGTCATGGCTTGGGCAGGTGTCATCGGTTGTGTATCATCTTATGGGCTATTTTGATACATCATACTGCATTGTCAGCGGCTTTTCTATTTGAAAATATAAATCATTCTCATTATATCAATCAATGGTCAGCTTAGCCATAAAAAGACAATCTTAAGATGGTATTTTGGGTAAATTTTCATCAAACCCTATGATAAAATTTATGATAAAATAAAAAATATCTTAAAAAATATCTGAATAGGTCAACCATGAATCCTTTCACGCTTATCCAAAATCTCATCCCACAGCAGGCGCTCAGCGAATTTGCAGGCAACCTAGCTGCCAGCCAAAACCCGTATGTTAAAAAAGCCTTGATTTATAGCTTTGCTAAGGCGTATCACATAAATTTGGATGAATATGCACGCAGTCAATTTTCTGATTATAACAGTTTTAATGACTTTTTTACACGCGAACTAAAAGCAGATGCACGCCCAATTGATGATACGCCCAATCAGCTGATTTGCCCTGCTGATGGTACAATTTCACAAATCGGAGACATCAAACAAGGCATGATAATGCAAGCTAAAGGTTGTACCTATGAGATTGGGCAGCTGCTTGCTGATTATGACGATGGCCAGTATTTTATGAATGGCAGTTTTGCAACAATTTATTTGGCACCCAGCAATTATCATCGTGTACATATGCCCTTTGATGGTCAATTGACCGCCACACGCTATGTACCAGGTACGCTATTTTCGGTTAATCACACAACCGCTGAGCATGTGCCTGATTTGTTTGCACGAAATGAGCGGCTAATTTGTTTATTTGATACCAGTTTTGGGCGAGCGGCTGTGGTGATGGTTGGAGCGATGATTGTTGCAGGCATTGAATCGGTAGCAACTGGTAAGATTAATCGCACGCCCCACATTCAATATCGTACCCATGAGTTAACTTTATCAAAAGGCGATGAGCTTGGGCGTTTTTATTTAGGCTCAACCGCCATCATCATATTACCAAAATCCGCCCACAATGACTGGCTTGCACACATCACTCACGGTAAAAAAGTCATGATGGGTCAAGCAATTGGCAATATGCCTGTCTGATAACACAGGTTATGGTGTAAAATTTATCAAACCCAAGCAATGATTTTTCATGAAAATGGCTAGAGTTGGCGGTTTAAGAGATAATTTTCTTACTTTTTAAACGCCAAAATAGCCATTTTTATGACGAATATAAAAGGCAATGATGCCCTAAAAATTTGCTTGTTATTTTGATATTTTTGGCATAGAATTTGAAAAAATTCAATAAAACACCCTGTGATGATTTTTCAAATCATCTTAACTATCGCAGCCTATTTGAGGCGTTTTTTAAACTTTTTTACTGTAAATGATTATCAATAAACTATCCTAGGAGTATAATAATGAAAGCAAATTTACATCAAGTCGATCGTATCATTCGTATTGTTATTGGTATCGCATTAATTTTATTACCTTTATTTGCGGTCATCGGCTGGTGGGGCTATGTTGTTGGGGCGATACTACTGGCAACAGGTCTGATTAATTTTTGCCCAATCTACCGCTTGCTTGGTATCAACACCTGTAAATACAAAAGATAATTATGCACAATAAAACCAGATGACCATATTAATGATAACTTATTAATATGGCCATCTAGGTGGTATTTGGTTAATCTTAATGCCTAATCTGCCAAATCTGCATCCATCGCCACTTTATCTAGCTCCACTGCTTGCAATGTATCAAGAGCATCAATCAAAGCCCGATATGCTGGACGCAAGGCAATAAAATGGCTTGGAGTGATTGCCGTGATATCATTTCGGCATGCCGACTCAAAAATCTCTGAAACCGCACGCAGTCTTGGTACGCCTGCGTACCGTGCTGCCCCAACCATCCGATGGCTGATATCAGCCAAACTGACACGGTCACGGTCTGCCCATGCACGCTCAAGCGACTGACGCTCAGAGTCAGCACCATCAATGAGCATCTCAAGCAGTCTATAGGCAAGCTTAGGCTTATTTGCTGAACGCTCAAGTGCATCACCCCAATCTACAACAGGTAATTTTTCAGGGGCATCGACGGCATTTTTTGGTACATCAAGTATGGGCAAACTTTCAACCATATCCAATACATTGAGTTTATCAGCTGCCACATCATGACCAAGCCATTTTTGTAGCGTTTGTACCAGCTGTACCTCACCGATTGGCTTACCAACATAATCATTAAGCCCCGATGATACCAACTGATCTTTTTCATCTGACAGACCATGGGCAGTCAATGCAATAATAGGTACAGGCTTACTCAAATGTGCTTGCTCAATTTTTCGAATTTCGATAGAGGTCTCAAGTCCTGACATTCTTGGCATCTGGACATCCATAAATATCATGTCAATGGGCGGCGTTGACCCTGTGATGCTCTGCATCATCCTTTCGATGGCCTCAAAGCCGCTATTTGCCGTAACAACCTCGACACCAAGTTCAGCAAGTAATGCATCTAGCACCAAAAGATTTGGTAAATGGTCATCTACGGCCAAAATCCTACGCCCCACAAATTTGGCCTGACGAGGTGATTGTATCGCTGACAGGTTTTGCTGATTTAAGAGCATGGCATATAGCTGCCTTTTATCCATCGGCTCATATAATGCTTGGGTCTGATAACGCAATAACAACTGTTCGTTGATACCCACTTGATAACCAAAACTGGCAAGCTTGCCATCATATCGTAAGCGAATTTGTCGTAACACGGCACCCACATCATCTTTGGCAGCATCTTGACCAAAATTATCCACAATAACCCAATCATAATCTATCTCATTTTTATCAAGTTTTTCTAATAAATCTGCAAGACCAATGGCTATCGTTAATTGAACTTGTGTGCCAACCAAACTGCTCTTTAGCACCCGTAATGCTGGCGCATGGTTAATCCAAACCAAAAGTTGCATGGGTGTGTGCAACAGCTCTGCAAGCTTGGGTGAGGCATCATCAATCGAACCTTCATCCACACCCATGGGCATTTCAAACCAAAAAGTGGCACCTGCATTAGCAATATTTTCACTGCGATTGTCAATAAAGCCAATCGAACCGCCCATCAATTGTGTCAACTGCTTTGAGATAACCAAACCCAAACCCGTGCCACCATAGCGGCGAGTGACGCTCAAATCACCTTGACCAAAACTTTGAAACAGCTGTTCTTTATCACTTTCACTAATGCCTTTGCCTGTATCCTCCACCTCGATGCATAAATATCCTGTTTTTTCGGCCAAACTCACTCGAACCACGACACTACCCATATCGGTAAATTTGATGGCATTACCCACAAGATTGGTTAAGATTTGCTTTACTCTTAAACTATCGCCAATAATGCGAGTTGGCACATCATCATAAAATAAGACCGCCAAACGCAGCCGCTTTTCAAGTGCCGCAGGTGACAGCATATCAACCACATCATACACCGCATCATATAAATCAAAATCATGGCGATCTAAAATCAGCTTACCTGCCTCAATCTTAGAAAAATCAAGCACATCATTAACCAGTGCTAATAAATGTGCCGATGATTTTTTGATGGTTTGTACATATAAATTTTGCTCACCAGTCAACTCACCTTTACGGGCTAACAAATTAATAAAACCATCAATACTATTTAATGGTGTACGCAGCTCATGGCTAATATTTGCTAAAAATGCTGACTTGGCTTGGCTGGTTGAGATTGCTGCATCACGAGCATTTCGAATAGAGATATTTTGCATTTCCATCTCATCAAATGCTTGCTGTAAATCATGTTCTGTTTCATCGGCATGGTTTTTGAGTTCTGTAAAGCTGGCATGCAGCCGACGAACCGCTCGTGTAAAATCATCTCGCAATAAGGCAAATTCACCACTGGTTTTTAGTTGTGGTACACGGGATAAATTATCAGTATTTAGTCGCTGTAAGTACAGCCGCATCTCATAAAGTGGCGTAATCCAGCGTTTAGAATAAATATTTAAAATCAGCAAAAGCAGTAAAATGGTCGCCAATCCAATGGCAGTCAACGCCAATGCTACCCGATACGAGGTAATCGTCAATGGCGTATTATCCATATCCACCAAAAGCCAATAACGCTCATTATCAAAAATGAATGATTTGCCATAGGCGGTGCCTACAGCTGTTGGTATACGATAGATTTCTTTGGCTTGTAAATCAAAATCTCCCCAAGATAAATCTGTCTGCATTCCCGTACTAAAAAGCACCTGACCGATGCCATCCATAATTGCCACTCGAAGTACATGCTGATTACGAGACTGTTGAAGTTGTACGAACCAATTGGTATTAAAAAATGGTATATCTTGAGCATGGCGAGTCATCGCACGATTCGGTAAATTGGTATCATGTGGCGTAATGGCAATTAATATCTCATCTTCATTCATCTGAGCGACACGCTCATCTAAACGATTTTGGCGATGCTGAAGGTCTGTTAATAAAGGACGCACGATGGCATCATAGCGTACCAATGCTGCATTTGCCATGGTGTCTTGTTCTGAGAGTATGGCACGGCGTACCTCACTCATGACCAAGTACGAACCTAAAAATGCCAATACCACAATCGGTAAGAATACCAACAAAATCAGCTGCCCATAAGCGCTTTTTATGCCAAATGCTTTATTGATTTGCATGGATAATCACCCCAAGATTTTGTAGCACTATACCAAAAACAGTATCATAAGTACACCAAACCCAGTTGAACAAAGCTGATGGCTTGGTTTTAATTATGCTATAATTTGGCATATTCCATGATTTATGAGACAACCACAATGACCAAAGATTTTATCCATCAAACCACCACGCTGTCTGACTGTGTGGGCAATACGCCACTTGTCAAACTCAATACGCTTGCCAAAGATAGCCAAGCTACTTTACTTGCCAAACTTGAGGGCAATAACCCTGCAGGTTCTGTCAAAGACCGTCCAGCTTTTAATATGATTTATCAAGCCGAACAGCGTGGGCAAATCAAACCAGGTGATACACTCATTGAAGCAACCAGTGGCAATACAGGTATTGCACTGGCGATGGTTGCGGCAATGCGTGGTTATCAGATGACCTTATTAATGCCCGCCAATTCCACCCAAGAGCGTAAAGATGCGATGACTGCCTATGGTGCAACACTCATCGAGGTAGCAGATGGCATGGAGGCAGCACGAGATATGGCATTACAGATGCAAGCTGATGGGCAAGGCATTGTACTTGACCAATTTAATAATACCGATAATAAACACGCACACTATCTAACCACAGGCCCTGAGCTTTGGCAACAAACTAAGGGTAAAATTACCCATTTTGTCAGCAGTATGGGTACAACAGGCACCATCATGGGTGTTAGTCAATATCTTAAAGAACAAAATCCAGCCATTCAAATCATTGGGCTTCAGCCAGATGAACAGTCATCCATCGCAGGCATTCGCCGCTGGCCTGCTGAATATTTACCAGGAATTTTTGATGCATCATTGGTTGATACGATCATGGATGTCAACCAAACCAATGCCGAACGCTATATGCGAAAACTGGCACGAGAAGAAGGTATCTTTTGTGGTGTATCCTCTGGTGGTGCGGCGTGGGCAGCTCATCAAATTGCCAAAAATACCCCTAATGCGGTCATTGTATTTATTGTGTGTGACCGTGGCGACCGTTATTTATCCACAGGATTATTTGGTGTGGCTGACTGAGGCTTGGTATGATTTCTACCCCAATTTTAGTATTTGACATTGAAACCATACCTGACATACAAACAGGCAAGCGACTTTATCCAGAGCTTAGCGATTTGGGTGATGATGATGCTTTAACTGCACTCATCGCCCTGCGGTATGCTGAATCAGGCACAGAATTCATGCGTCTGCCACTTCATAAAATCGCTTGCTTATCATTTTTATGGTTTGATGGCACGACCTTTCATCTTAAATCTCTCACACTACAAACCATGAGCGAAAAAGAGATTTTGGTCAATTTTTTAAGAGCCTTTGATAAAAAACCTGTGCTTGTCAGCTGGAATGGATTGGCTTTTGACTTACCTGTCTTGATGCATCGGTCTATGCACCACCAATTATCTGCACCAGCACTCTTTGGTAATGCCCAAAAATTTGGCTATTCATATCGCTATGGTGAGATGCATATTGATTTGATGGATAAAACTGCACTGCATAATAACAAACTGCACCAAAAACTTGATACGGTTGCCAGTTTATGCGGATTTGCTGGTAAAGGCAATCTTGATGGCTCGCAGGTTTTGCCGATGGTACAAAACTCTCAATGGGATGCCCTAAGTTGTTATTGTGAGTCCGATGTCCTAAATACTTGGCTGATTTATTTAAGGTGGCTAACTTTAACGGGCAAATCTTCTACCGATGAATGTCAAATGCTCATTGACAAAACCAACCAATTTGTACAAAGCTTGACCAATTCAGCTGGCAAGCTACGCCATCAAAGCTTTTTAGATGCTTGGGTGCGGTAGGATTTGACATGTTATTTGGTTTTAATATAAGCGTTAATATCACATACTTAGCCATATTTATCACAATTGAATGATGATTTGTATAGCAATCAGTATCAAAATCCAAGGAATGGCTGTTTTTAGCCACAGTATGGGTGGGCGTTTGGGTAATTTGATGCACGGTGGCGACCCTACTGTCGCCGATACCACCAAAACAGTCTCATCTGCCAGTATCTCATAAATACAAAGCCAAACTTGCATAGACAATGATTTTTAACGCATAAAAAAGGTCATCATCAAGGCAAGCGTTACAACCATGTGTGTATCTTCATGTTTTTGGTCAATCATGCTACCCAGTTGAGATGGGCCAAATACGCAATCAGCCAAAAACTCATCAGTGGATTCATGTCATGACAACCAAGCAAACTCAATCAAACCCACAGCTAAGATTGACTTATGTTATAATACGCAGTTTAACATGGCCGCACCCATTTTTAGTGATAAAATGATTAGGGTGTACCTAACTTGATAATCTATTGATTATATATTGATAAAATACAATAAATCCTTGATCAGTTCATTCATTGTTTCAAAACCCATAATGCTTAAAAACCCATCTAACGACAGGCAAGCTTTTCACATGACCCAAACGCATTCACTCATTCAAAACCCCAGTAAAAAAGGCAAACCAACTGCTCGTGCACGCAAGCGTTTGGCAGATGCACCACCCCTTGAGTTTCATATCACAAACTTAGCACACGATGGGCGTGGCGTAGCAGTTTATGAGGCCGATAACGCCACCCACAATCCTGATAAAGCAGGCAAAAAAGCCTTTATCAGCTTTGCATTACCAGGCGAAACTGTCTTGGTCAAGATGACCAATTCTAAGAAAAATTTTGAAGAAGGCGATGCCTTACAAGTCGTCAATCATGCCCACCCACAGCGTCAAATGCCGCCCTGTCCGCATTTTGGGGTTTGTGGCGGATGTAGTCTACAGCACTGGCAGGCAGATGCTCAAATTAATTTCAAACAATCCGTACTAAAAGAGCTGCTCATACATCAAGCAGGCATCGAGCCTGATATTTGGCTTGATCCTTTGGTTGGCGACCATCTTGGCTATCGCACCAAAGCACGCATGGGTGTACGCTATGTTGCCAAAAAAGAATCGGCACTGGTCGGTTTTCGTGAACGCGCCAGTAACTTTTTGGCAGAACTCAATGAATGCCATATCTTAGATGAACGCATCGGCTTTGAGCTTGAAAATTTAAAAGCACTCATCACTGACCTAAATGCACGAGATAGCATTCCACAGCTTGAGATTGCCATGGGGCAGACACTGCCACATGTGCCTGACAGCATCAAATCGGTTGCGGTTATTGTGCGTCATATGCAGGAGCTTGATGATGAAGATTTGGCTAAGTTGCGTCAATTTTTTGTAGCTCGCAACTGGCAACTGTTCTTACAACCAAAAGGGGCGGACAGTGTACATCGCATCGATACCAAAGATGCGCGTCCAACTTCGCTGACTGTGCCACCTACAGGTGGTCTGTTTTATCATCTGCCAAATTTTGATTTGACTTATGAATTTTCGCCATTGGATTTTACGCAAGTTAATTTATCCGTCAATCAAAAAATGATGGATTTGGCAAGCGAACTGTTAAACCTACAAAAAGGTGAGCGTGTACTGGATTTATTTTGCGGATTGGGTAATTTTAGCTTAGTCTTGGCAAGACAAGTTGGCGAAAGCGGCTTTGTGGTCGGTGTTGAAGGCAGTGAGCAGATGACCGAACGCGCCAAAATGAATGCTTGTGCCAATGGCATTGCCCATACTGAATTTTATGCCAAAGATTTGACCCAAGATTTGAGCGATCAGCCATGGGCAACGGGCAATAATTGCTTTGACGCACTTTTGATCGACCCACCCCGCTCAGGTGCTTGGGAGGTGATGACATACTTGCCAAAATTTAATGCCAAACGCATCGTTTATGTCTCGTGCAACCCTGTCACACTGGCTCGAGATACCAAAGCACTCATAGAAGCTGGCTATCGGCTGACACATGCTGGTGTGATGGATATGTTTAGCCATACAGGTCATGTTGAGAGCATCGCACGATTTGAGCGTATTGATGCTTAAATCACAAAAAACACCCTCAAAACATATCTTTGAGGGTGTTTTGGGTTAAAAAGACTTAAAAAAACTACATGGATGTAAGAGTAGTTTTGCAACTGGTATGAGGAGACACAAAGAAAAATATAATAAGAAAAAAACCCATTTTATACTTTCTACAAGAGTAGCTTAAATAAGGCTACTCTTTTTTAATTCAAAGAAAGGAGGTAGGAATGAATTTTGATTATTTTTATAATAGGCAATCTGAGATGTATAACTTCATTAGGTTACCTATGGTATTGATGGAAGATGAGATTCTTGAGAGTATTTCTATTGAAGCTAAAGTTTTGTATTCATATATGCTTAATCGAATGGGTCTTTCATATAAAAATGGTTGGATAGATGATGATGGAAAAGTCTTTATTTACTACACAATTGAAAGCATAAAAGAGCAATTTAATTGTGCAAGTGAAAAAGCAAATAAATTAATAGCTGAACTTGATATTAAATCAGGAATAGGACTGATTGAAAAGAAAAGACAAGGACTTGGAAAGCCTAACAGAATTTATGTTAAAGACTTTATGAGCATATTTAATAATATGGAATTAAAAAATCAAGAAGTTCGAAAAACAAAATTCCAGAAGTTCGATAATCGAAATTCAAGAGATTCGAATATCGAAAGTCAAGATTTTCGAAAATCGGAAGGTAACTATAACAATATTAGTAATAATGAGTTAAGAAATAATGATTTTAGTAAAGGGCAAAAACCTTATGGAATATATAAAAATATATTTTTGACGGATGAAGAATACAAGGACCTAACAAATGAGTTAGGGAGTAGAATTAATGAATACATTGATAGGCTCTCGTCATATATGAAAGCAAATAACAGAGTGTATCAAGATCACAAGGCAACGATAATTAATTGGTATCTTAACGATCAGGCAAAAAACATTAATGATAACACAACAAGGAAAATGAATTACGATATAGGAGAGAGTTTATGAAAAGCTTAAAAGATTTTGTATTAAGAGAAAATGATATTGAAAGAAATGGACATATCTATTGTAAATCATGTAGTAAAAGAATCGATGGAGAATTAGTTGACCTTGGATTTACAAAGTTTATTCCCAGAATTAAATATGAATGTGAAATAAAAAGAGATAAGAAAAATGAAGAAAGAGAAAGACTGATGAAAATATCGTCATTGAAAAGAGATTGCTTCTCATCGCATATCCAACACCAATATACTTTTGAGAAATTCCTAAATGAAAAAGGTCAAGCCTACAAGGTTGCCTATAATTATGCCAAAAGTTTTGAGCAAATGAAGGAAGACAATGTTGGACTTTTATTTTATGGAGATGTTGGCAGTGGAAAGACTTATCTTGCTTGTTCTATTGCAAATGAATTAATTGAAAGAGAACAAGTTAAAGTTAAGATTATGAATTTATCTCAGGTTATAAATCAAATACAAAAATCTTCATTTAAGGTTGATTCAAATGAAATTATAGATAACCTATCAAATATTCCTTTGTTAATCTTAGATGACCTTGGAATTGAAAGGGATACATCTTATGCAAGAGAACAAGTATATAACATTATAAACTCAAGATACTTAAACGGTAGGTCGACAATTTTCACTACAAACTTATCATTGGAAATTATTAAAAATCCTAATATTGACCTTGAGTATCAGAGGATATATTCAAGAATACTTGAAATGACAATACCAGTTAAAGTTACGGGAGAAGATTTCAGAAGAAAAATCCATCAAGAGAAGTTAAGAAAATACAAAGAGTTACTTTTATATGGAGGTGGAATAGATGATTAATGAAGAAGTATCAAGGTCGAGTCTTAATCTTGAAGTAAGGCTTGCAAAAGCAACAAGTAAAGCAATTCTTGATGCCTTAAAGAAAGTACACAAGCAAATAGAAGAACAAGGAGGTTTGAAAAATGTAATAAAAAATAATGGAGAAGAAGTAAAGCTAAAGGATATGGTTAAAAAGGGACAGTTAGAAGAAATTAATCTAAAGGATCCTGAGTTAAAAGAACTAAAGAAAATTTTAAATAAACACGGAGTGAAGTTTTCTGTTATGAAAGATAAGGAAACTGGTAACCACTCTGTGTTTTTTCAATCTAAGGATATAAAGGTAATGGAACACGCCTTTAAAAAAGCAGTTAAGGCTTCTGAAAGAAAGGCCGATAGAAAAGATTCAATAACGAAGACTATAAATAAGTTTAAAGATATGGCTAAGGATACCATTAGTAAAGATAGAGTTAAAAATAAACATAAGGAGCAAAGCTTATGATAAGTAATTTAAAAACATTTGAAAATAAGAATTTTGGGAAACTCACTGTTATAGAAAAAGACGGTGAGTTTTTCTTTATAGCAAATGAAGTAGCAACTATGTTAGGATATGTCAATCCAAGAAAAGCTATTTATGACCATGTAGATGAAGAAGATAAGGGTGTAACGAAATGGAACACCCCTGGAGGAATACAGAATATTTCAATAATTAATGAGTCAGGATTGTATTCACTTATCCTTTCATCAAAATTGCCACAAGCAAAAATATTCAAAGCTTGGGTAACTAGAGAAGTCTTACCAAGTATTAGAAAAAATGGAGGATATATAGTAGGGCAAGAAAAGAAAACTAACGAAGAGCTACTTGCAGATGCAATTCTGGTAGCCAATAGAATTATTGCCGAAAGAGAAGAAGAGATTGAAGAATTAAGACCAAAGGCAGACTATTATGACAAATTAGTAGATTATAACCTACTTACAAACTTTAGAAATACTGCCAAGGAGTTAGGAATACCACAAAATCAGTTTATAAGTTTTTTAATGGATAAGGGATTAATTTATAGAGATAAGAAAAAGAAACTCTTACCTTATGCAGATAAGAACAAGGGATATTTTGAAGTAAAAGAATGGGTTGATCCACTAGGTACACTTGTAGGCATACAAACATTTATAACACCAAAGGGAAGACACTACCTACTAATTTTATTAGATAGTGAAGGTTTCTACGATGAATAAGGTATTAGAAGCCATTCTTTCTGATATTAAAAACCTAATTAAAATAGACAACCCAAAGAAATTTATATTATCAAATATTCCCTATCTATCATTCTTCTATATTGGAAATATCTTTTCTAAGCACATAAATTCTTATGTAGGAGGAGATATTATTGATAGATTAATGGTGGGAATTTCTGATATAGGAACTTTATCTTATATGCCAAGCCTTAATCCAAGGGACTTGTTAGTAGGTATTTCAGTTGCTGGTCTTGTTAAGCTAATTGTTTATAGCAAAGGAAAAAATAAAAAGAAATATAGGCAAGGTAAAGAGTATGGATCTGCAAGATGGGGAGAAAGTAAGGATATTGCTCCATACATTGACCCTAAGTTTGAAAATAATGTTCTTATAACTAACACCGAAAGACTTACAATGAACTCAAGACCTAAAAATCCTAAATATGCTAGAAATAAAAATGTATTAGTAATAGGAGGTTCTGGATCAGGTAAGACAAGATTTTATGTAAAGCCAAATCTAATGCAAATGCACTCTTCCTATGTAGTAACAGACCCTAAAGGCACACTTGTGTTAGAATGTGGAAAAATGCTTTATGAAAATGGGTATGACATAAAGATTTTAAACACAATAAACTTCAAAAAGTCCATGAAATACAATCCCTTTGCTTATCTTCGATCAGAAAAGGATATTTTAAAACTTGTTCAAACCATAATTGCTAATACAAAGGGAGATGGAGAAAAGGCAGGAGAAGATTTCTGGGTAAAGGCTGAGAAGCTATATTACACTGCCCTCATCGGTTATATATATTATGAAGCACCAGAAGAAGAAAAGAACTTTAAGACACTTTTAGATATGATTGACGCAAGTGAGGTTAGAGAAGATGACGAAACCTATATGAACCCAATTGATAGGCTCTTTGAAGCTCTTGAAAAGAAAGACCCAAGTCATTTTGCAGTTAAGCAATATAAAAAATATAAGCTGGCAGCAGGAAAAACTGCTAAATCAATTCTAATATCTTGTGGAGCAAGACTTGCACCTTTTGATATAAGAGAGCTTAGAGAACTAATGAGTGAAGATGAATTAGAACTCGATAAAATTGGAGATAGGAAAACTGCCTTGTTCGTAATAATATCAGATACAGATGATACATTTAATTTTGTAGTTTCAATAATGTATTCTCAATTATTTAATCTACTATGTGATAAGGCAGATGATGTGTATGGTGGAAGACTTCCAGTTCATGTTAGGTGTTTGCTTGATGAGTTTGCAAATATCGGTTTGATTCCTAAATTTGAAAAACTAATAGCTACAATTCGTTCAAGAGAAATATCAGCAAGTATAATTCTGCAAGCACAATCTCAATTAAAAGCAATTTATAAAGACCATGCAGATACAATAGTTGGTAACTGTGACTCAACACTCTTTCTAGGAGGGAAAGAAAAAACAACAGTAAAAGAGTTATCAGAAACCTTAGGAAAAGAAACCATAGACCTATATAACACATCAGAAACAAGATCAAATCAAAAATCTTTTGGTCTAAATTACCAAAAGACTGGTAAGGAACTTATGAGCCAAGATGAAATAACTGTAATGGATGGCGGTAAGTGTATATACCAGCTAAGAGGAGTAAGACCTTTCTTATCTGATAAATTTGATATTACAAAGCATAAGAATTATAAGTTGTTGGAAGATTATGATAAGAAAAACTTGTTTGATGTGGAAGAGTATTTAACAAATAGAGATAAGGTAAAGTTAAAATCTAGTTATAAAATAAATAGGTTAAACATCTGATTTTATGGAGAAAGCAAAATGTGTGAAAATAGAAAATCATCTTTAATTATATTAAATATAAATGGTGAGCAGTTTATTCTTGAAAGTGATACAGAACTCACTAAGGATAAGAAAAGTTATATTGAAGCAATATGTGAGACAATGTACGATGAAAGTAATGAATGGTATGATGATATATACGATATGTCCCCATATGATATAGCTGAATTATTTGAAAAAACAGTAAAAGAAGAAATAGGAATAACTGTTACATTTAAAGCGATAGACCTTGAAGTATCTATTTTAGAAGACTAGAAATAAGGTATTAATAGGCGATAGAAATTAAAAACTCTATCGTCTTTTTTTATACTCAAAATTAGGAGGTTAAGATGGTAAGGATAAGAAGTCCCACTTAAAACAATTTAATATATTAGACATTTAGCGATTGAATTATAGGTTCAGTCGCTTTTTTAATTGAAATATATAGATTAAGGAGAAGAAATTAATGGATAGAGAAATGATAAATATAAATGCAAATTTAGTTAAGAAAGCTGAATTTTCAGAATTTGAAAAAGATGGAGAAAATGTTCAAGTAGCAAATTTTGCTCTTGTTAAAAAATATGGAAAGGGCAAAGAATATACAAATTGCTCAGTATATGGAGAAAAGGTAGAAATTGCAAAAGAATTTGAAAAAGGAGATCTGATCCATGTCTTTGGATATTTCAAAGAAAACAAAAAAGGAGATAAGGTCTACAAGAATTTTATAGTTAAATCACTAAACAAAATAGAAAATAAGAAAGAAAACGAGGAGGAATAATATGGAATTTTTTACAGCTGGAGTTGGAGTTTTAAAGACACTTGTAACTGCAATTGGTACAGGTTTAGGAGCATGGGGAGTTATTAACTTAATGGAAGGTTATGGTAATGATAACCCTGGTGCTAAATCTCAAGGTATTAAGCAGCTTATGGCTGGTGGAGGAATTGTACTAATCGGTATTAAATTAATTCCACTACTTGCAAATGCTTTAAATTAGGAGAAAGTCTATGTTTGGTATCTTTGACAAGCTAACTGAATTTTTTAAGGATATGCTACATAAGAAAGACCACAGCAAAGGTACAGAGAGATAAACTGCCTTTATTTTTGGTATGACGTGCATGTTTTAATGCTGGGGTGAAAATCCCTACAGAGCGTAGTTACCAACGAATCTAATAGCGACTCGCAAGTTTTAGATGGTGACATCTAGGAGAGAGAAAGCAATAGCGAAATAGTAGTAACAACGAATAGTGAGAAGTCAGCAGAATCCATAGTAGCGAAGAAGTTTCTGTAATGGAAATGGAGCGAAGGGAGGAACGATATTTATTGTAATATTTGAAAAGGATGCACTATGACTTGATGGAACACAAGGAATGACATATTCATCTCTTAAGGTTCAGATACAAAAAGAAAAAAGGAAATTCCATCAAGGAATCAGAAAAGAAGAAACTAACATTAATAACAATAATATAGATGATAAGATTATCAGAAGTATTTTTGATTTCTTACGAAATAAGACTTGTCAAGAAAAATAAATAGCGATACAATAAACATATCAAGGAAATTTGATGTGAGGGATTTTTATGAACAGAGATTTAGTAAAGACTGCAAATATATTTAAAGCCTTTTCAGTGCCGATTCGCCTAGAGATATTAGATTTATTAAAAAATGGTGAAGAATGTGCCTGTGTTTTACTAGAAGCACTGCATTTAACACAATCAGGCTTGTCATACCATATGAAAATATTGGTAGAGTCAGGAATTGTTACAGCAAGACAAGATGGAAAGTGGGTCTACTACACTATATCTGAACAAGGAAGACAAAAAATAATACAGATGTTTTTGGAATCCACAGCAAGAAATTAGTTACCCTTAAGGGTAACTAAAAAAATGTTTATCATATCAAAAAGAATTGATGTATAAATAAAAATTAATTCAAAAAATTGAAGATAGGGTGTAAAAAATGAGAAGAATGTCAATTTATGAACCAGCTATGTGTTGTGATACAGGTGTCTGCGGAGTTAATGTAGATCCTGAACTCGTACGTATTTCAAGAGTAATTAATATCTTGAAGAAAAATGGTATCACTATTGAAAGATACAATTTATCTAGTGAGCCAATGGCATTTGTCAATAATAAGAAGGTAAAAGATGCTTTGGATAAAAATGGAGCCGATAATCTGCCCTTAATCCTTGTGGACGACGATATCCTCATAGAAGGAAGATATCCAAAAAATGATGAAATAATGGAACTTTTACAAATTTCTAAAGATTATCTTGAAAGTAGTGAGGATAAAGAAGCAAATCAAGGGTGTTGTGGAAGTAACAGCTCTTGTTGCTAAGGGGGATTTATTATGAAAGAATTTAATATTGAAGATATAAAACTAACTAAATATCTATTTTTCACAGGCAAGGGTGGTGTTGGTAAAACATCTACAGCTTGTACAACAGCAGTTAATTTAGCAGATAAAGGAAAGAAAGTACTACTTATTAGTACAGACCCTGCTTCAAATCTGCAAGATGTTTTTGAAACAGAATTAGACGGTAATGCAAAACCAATTAAAGGAGTAGATAATCTAGAAGTAATCAATCTAGATCCATTGGAAGCGGCACATAACTATAAAGAAAGTGTAGTAGGACCTTTTAGGGGCAAATTGCCTGATTCTGTTATTGAGAATATGGAAGAACAGCTATCTGGATCTTGTACAGTAGAGATTGCTGCCTTTAATGAGTTTTCTAACTTCATTACAAATTCTAAGCTCAATACAGACTATGACCATATTATATTTGATACAGCACCTACAGGTCATACCCTTAGAATGTTACAGCTTCCTTCTGCTTGGACTGATTTTATCAGTGAAAGCACACATGGAGCATCCTGTTTAGGACAGTTATCAGGATTAGAGGCTAAAAAAGAAACCTATAAAAAGGCAGTTGAAAATTTATCAGATGAGAATTTAACAACCCTAGTATTGGTTACAAGGCCTGATAAAACACCACTTAATGAGGTAGCCAGAGCATCAAAAGAGCTATCTGAGATTGGTGTAAAAAATCAAATATTAGTGATTAATGGTCTTTTAGAAAAATATGATGATGACTTATCTGAAAGTATATATAAGAAACAACAATCAGCCCTTGGAAATATGCCAGAGATGTTAACTGAGTTTGATACCTATACGATTGCCTTAAGATCATATAACATTACTGGAATTGACTCCATAAGAAATCTTCTTAAGAAAGATCAAATAAATGAACAAAAAGTTGAAGTAAAAGGCAAACTCTTTAATTTAGATGATGTTGTTAATGATCTTGTAAGAAACAATAGAAAAGTAATCTTTACTATGGGCAAGGGTGGTGTAGGAAAGACTACTATTGCATCTTCTATTGCCCTCAAGCTAAGCAAACTTGGTAAAAAGGTACACCTAGCTACAACAGATCCTGCTGACCATATAAAATATATGATAGATAGTTCAAGTGGAATATCTATGAGTCATATTGATGAAAAAGAAGAATTAAAAAAATATCAAGATGAAGTACTTGAAAATGCAAGAAAAACAATGAGTGATGATGATATAGCTTACATTGAAGAAGATTTAAGATCACCATGTACACAGGAAATAGCTGTATTTAGAGCTTTTGCAGAGCTAGTGGAAAAAGCAGACGATGAAATAGTGGTAATTGATACTGCTCCTACCGGTCATACCTTGTTACTTTTAGATTCAACTCAAAGTTATCATAAAGAAGTTGAAAGAACACAAGGACAAATACCTGAATCTGTAAAAAAATTGTTACCTAGATTAAGGGGAGAGGAAACAGAAGTATTAATCCTTAGCTTGGCGGAGGCTACTCCATTTTATGAAGCATATAGACTAGAAGAAGATCTAAAAAGAGCATCAATTCATACAAATTGGTGGCTTGTTAATTCATCCCTATATAAAGCAAATCCTAGCAACAAGATGTTATCAGCTAAAGCAAATGAAGAAGTTAAGTGGATTAACAAGATATTAGATCATAATTCAGGAAAACTAGCCGTCGTTGAATGGACAAAAGAAGACCTTCACGGAGATAAACTTTATGATATATAGGAGGAAAAATGAAGAAAACTAAAGTTGCCTTGTGTGTGTTCACAATTCATGTAGAAGTCAAATCGCTGAAGCACTGACAAAAAAATTCGCTGGAGATTCTATAGAGGTATATTCTGCAGGGACAGAATTAAAGGATCAAATTAATCAGGATGCAGTAAGGCTTGTCAAGGAAATGTATGGAGTTGATATGGAAGAGACTCAAAAGCCAAAACTTTTAAATGATATTCCTGAAGTTGATTACCTAATTACAATGGGATGTAATGTTGTTTGTCCAATACTACCTTACACTGTTAAAAAAGATGATTGGGGACTTGACGATCCTAGTGGAAAAAATGATGAAGAGTTTATAAAAACTATTAAGGAGATTGAAAGTAAGGTTCATAAATTAATTGAGGAAGTTGAGGCAAATTAAGAATGAAGAAAACAAATGATATTGGTTTTTTTGAGAAAAACCTGACTTTTTGGGTGTTAATTTGTATGGTAATAGGCATATTTATTGGGAACTATTTTCCTGCTATTCCAGATTGGTTAGGAAAATTTGAGTTCTACAACGTGTCTATACCAACAACAATTTTACTTTGGATAATGATTTATCCAATGATGTTGAAAATTGATTTTAAGAGTATAAAAGACATAGGAAAAAATCCTAAGGGTCTATTTATTACATGGTTTATAAATTGGATCATTAAGCCACTCACCATGTATTTAATCGCTTCCTTATTTTTCTTTATTATTTATAAAGGATTTATTAATAAGGAATTGGCATCAGAATATTTAGCTGGGGCGGTTTTACTGGGAGCTGCACCATGTACCGCAATGGTATTTGTATGGAGCAAGTTAACAAGAGGTGATAGTGGTTATACCTTAGTACAGGTAGCGAGTAACGACCTAATAATTTTGGTTGCATATATACCAATTGTGAGCTTCTTATTAAAGGTTGGAGATATAAATATTCCATGGGGAACACTTTTATTGTCCATTGTATTATTTATTGTCGTTCCTCTTATTTTAAGCATGGTAACTAGAAGTATAATCATTAAAAATAAAAGGGAAGACTACCTAAATAAAACTTTTATCCCTGCATTTGATAAATACACTATGGTGGGATTATTGTTGACGTTGATTATGATATTTTCATTTCAAGGACAGAAGATATTGGATCAGCCATTAAATATTATCCTTATAGCAATTCCTTTGATAATTCAAACTTTGTTTATATTTGCAATAACATTTTTCATGGCATATTTAGCAAAGCTACCATATTCAATTGCAGCTCCATGTAGTATGATTGGTGCATCTAACTTTTTTGAGCTGTCCGTTGCAGTTGCTATATCTCTATTTGGTTTATCATCAGGAGCTACGTTAACAACTGTAGTAGGCGTTCTGGTTGAGGTTCCTGTTATGTTAGCATTGGTAAAGATTGCCAATTCTATGGAAAATAAATTTAATCATTGAATATGAGTTAAAACTGCTAACAACAATCAAGTAGTGTTAATTTACAAAATGCTAGATTAGATATATGCACTAAATGTCCTAGAATGTCCACCTATAGTCTGTGGTACTATATAATCAGCAAGAAATATAATATAAGCCTTGGAGGGAAACCTTCAGGGCTTTTCTTATGCCCATTAGGAGATGGAAGGATTGCCAAGAAAGCCAAAGCGATCCTGCTCTTATCCAGGATGCCTTAATCTAGTGGATGGTAGGTTTTGCACGGAATACCAAAAGAAGAGAACAAACGCTCCTAATGATTTGGCAAATAATTATTTAGCGTGGGCTGTTTTGCTCGGAGTTGCGCCATGTATCGCTATGGTTTTTGCGTGGTCGACTCTTACAAAGGGTGGCCCTGCTTGCATTGTAAGTGTTCTTACTGAAGTACCGCTTATGTTATTTTTAGTAAATATTGCTAACAATATAATAGTGCTAACAATATAATAGTGCTAACAATATAATAGACTGATTTTTAGAAAATTAAGAATCTTAAATTTAAGGAGGTTATAGATGTGGAATTTTATTCAAGATCAAATTCCGGGATGCTGTTGATTTATAATGAATCAATTAGTGTACATATTCCCACATACGAGGCTTTTAGAAAGGAATTAAAGTTTGACCATACTGACCACTCAAGCCATGTTGAGAGCATCGCACGATTTGAGCGTATTGATGCTTAAACCACAAAAAAACACCCTCAAAACATATCTTTGAGGGTGTTTTGGGTTAAAAAGACTTAAAATTCACCAAATCTGCGCTTGGCTTTTTTATCTTGTCGCTTGGCAAAAAAGATCTCTTCAACTGCCTTTGGGCGAGACTTACCACCAAATTTATCAAAACCTGTATTTGGCTTGGCTTTATCACCAAATGCTTTGTTGCGTCTTGGACGATCAAAGTCGGTTTGTGCCCCAAATTTTTTGGCAGGCTTATCAAATCGAGTATCGTTACGATCGTTGTCACGGCGATCAAAATTGTGCGTATACGCTTTTTTATCTTGGTAAGCTGTGCCATCAGCTTGATAATAACCTTGTCTATTTTTATCAAAACGGCGATCAGAGCGAGCCTCAAAGCGACTATTGCGACGCTCATGATTTTCATTATTTTCACGACGATGAACGCTGCGTTCACGATCCTCAAATCGTTCACGCTTGCCCTCAAATGAACGCTCATGACGATGTTCATGGCGATTACGGCTACCAAATTTATTTTCAGTACGCTCAAAATTTTGTCGACCATCTTGGCGAGTACGGTTTTGAGGCTTGCCACGACCACGGCGACGCTCTTGTGATTGGATACCAAAATTACGGCGTGGCTCTAATCCTTCGATGGTTGAGACGCTCATTTGTCGCTTCAGATAACGATTGATATGCTCAAGCTGACGATTGTCATCGATACTGCATAAATTCACCGCCACGCCAGTACGGCCTGCCCGACCACAGCGACCAATACGATGCACATAATCTTCAACTTGGCGAGGTAAATCATAATTTATCACATGACTAATGGCTGAAATATCAATGCCCCGTGCAGCAACATCGGTAGCGACCAACAAATCACATTTGCCCGATTTCATATCGCTAACGATACGATTTCGTTTGCCTTGAGGCAAATCACCATGCAAATAGCGCGCCTTAAAACCCGCTTCGACAAGCTGCGCTGCCAATTTTTCTGTAGACATTTTTGTGGCTGCAAAAATCACCGCTTGCTTGATTTCAGGGTTATTTAATACTTGAAGCAAGATATTGTTTTTGTGGTTAAAATCATCACAATAATACACACTTTCATCGATATGTGCTGACTCAACTTTAATAGAAACTTTTTCAGGATTAACCGTAAAGCTTTCAGCAATTTTACCAACCGCACCATCCCAAGTGGCTGAGGACATCACGGTTTGGCGTGTCTTGGGCGTGTTTTCTAGAATTTCTTTGATATCATCTGCAAATCCCATGTCAAGCATACGATCTGCTTCATCCAAAATCAGCATATCTAGTTTTGATAAGTCAACACGACCTTCACGCATATGGTCAATCAAGCGACCTGGCGTTGCGATGATGACTTGTACGCCTTTTTTTAAGGCACGCAACTGACCGCCATAAGGTGCACCGCCCACCAAAGGCACGCTAAACATATTACGCATGCCATCGCCATAGCGTCGTACACTGTCTTGGACTTGTAGTGCAAGCTCACGCGTTGGCGTTAGGATAAGTGCTTGTACATGCTTTTCGATGGTCGGCTTACGGCTCATTTTATCCAAGACAGGCAAAACAAATGCTGCCGTCTTGCCAGAGCCAGTCTGGGCTGACAAAAGCAAATCACGACCATTTAGAGCATGTGGAATGGCTTGAGCTTGGATTGGCGTGGGTGTGGTATAACCACTTTTTGTCAGTGCTTTTAAGATGGGTTTATTAAGTCCCAAGTCACTAAACTGTGGTACAAAATTTTCGGTGGTGCTGTCAGTGGTTTGGGTGGTTGATTCGGTCATAATTATCTCAACTGATATGCCCCGCTGATGAGCCAATGCAAATGTATTTATTTAATAAATAACACAGACCGCCAATGTCGCTAAGCTGATGGGCTTAAGCCTTGGGATCTTATCAATGGCATTTTGAATGTGGTGGCAGGTTTGTCGCTGTTGCTTGACTAATACTCATCAAAAAGGGGTGTATCCCCCAAGTCTTACAAGCCAAAATCATCGCGACAGTAAATTAAGATAATCAATCAAAAGCTGATTGTATTGAACTGATAAAAATCTAGAACGCTCGGAAAATTCCGTATCAATATCGGTGCGATGTCATCAAATAGCGAGTGTGAACAATTCACAAAAAATAATTATAGCATATCTTTTGGGCAAATGCTTGTTTTATTTCATAAAAATTCAACAGATTTGGTTTATGATATACAGCCGTATAGACACACCAAGATGACCACAGTCGGCTGAGTTGATACTTTAGCGTTGGGATTTTGTATGCTATTTTGTATGATATTAAGTATCTTTAGATGACGATTGTCTTTTTTGGCATAACGATTTGTTTGAAAATTATGCTTTTGTCCTTTAAAATTTGATGACAAGGTGCGATAATAGCTTATGCATTAACTTAACAATTTATAATAATACAACCTAGAAATCATTGAAATTATTTGTTTTTTAGATTTACAAGGATTTGCCGTGGTTCAGATACGAGACAGCCTACCCTTATTGGGCGGTAATAGCAGCAGCATGGATAGCGCAACTTTGGCAGCCAGTTTGGTTGCCAAGCAGCTGCATCCAGATTTTAAGGCACAGCTTGCCAATCATAAACTCATCAGTGCAGTTGATCACAGTAGTGGCGCGACCAACCCTTGTGATATCAATGTGTCGGATATCGATATTGAGACTTGGATTTGTCATGTTGCCGCTCGCATTGGTAAAGAAGATTTACCCATCTTACGCCAAGCCTGCCAATTTGTACAAATCCATGCCAACAAGCCCCATGTCACCCGCTCAGGTGCTTATATCACAGGTATTGGTATGGCGGATATTTTGGCGTATCTTTTTCAAAATGAAAATGCCTTAGCCGCCGCCATGCTTTATCGTACAGCACGCCGTGAATTGGTCAGTATTCAGACGATTCGGGCAAATTTTGGGGAGGATATTGCCCATTTGGTGCTGGATGCTTTAGCGATGGGCAGATTATCTGAAAGCATTGAGAGCAATCAACGACTTGAAGATTATTTTGAGTCTAATCAAAGAGAGCAACTTTCTAATATTTATAGCATGCTCATCAGCACAACCAATGATGTACGAGCGGTACTCATCAAATTGGCTGAACGCACCTTTGCAATGCGTGAGCTGTCCTTTGCGCCCCCTGACCGCCAAAAAAGAGTCGCAAGAGAGGTGATGACCATTTATGCACCGCTTGCACATCGGCTCTCCATCGCTCAGCTTAAATGGGAGCTTGAGGACTTGGCATTTCGCTATCTTGCACCTGATGAATATAAAAAAATCGCAAGCCTGCTTGCCGAAAAACGCAGCGAACGAGAAGCTTATATTCAGCTGGTTCAATCCAAGCTTAGCCAAGAGCTTGAGCGTGCAGGTATCCAAGGCGAAGTGTCAGGGCGTGTCAAGCATATTTATTCGATTTGGCGTAAGATGAAGTCAAAGAATCTTTCTTTTGATCAGCTTTATGACATTCGTGCTTTGCGTGTGATGGTCAATACCAATGCCGAATGCTACTATACACTGGGCATTGTGCATGGTTTATGGCGGCATATTCCTGAGCAATTTGATGACTACATCACCAATCCTAAGCCCAATGGGTATAAATCACTACATACCGCAGTCATCGCTGAGCAGCGTACACTTGAGGTGCAGATTCGTACCTTTGATATGCATTTTGAGGCAGAGCTTGGCAAGGCATCGCATGTCAATTACAAAGAAGGACTCAAAGCCAAAAAGGACGACTATCTCACCCAAAAAATCAGCTCACTGCGTCAGCTTTTGGGCAATGAAAAAGCAGATGGCGAAGAAGATATCGAGCTTGATATTGATAATGCCGAGCGGATTTATGTGTTTAGCCGTGATGGCGATATCACTGAGCTGCCAAAAGGTGCAACGGTGCTTGACTTTGCGTATTATGTGCATACTGAAGTGGGCAACCGTGCTCAAGGTGCACGGGTCAATGGTCGCTATGTACCGCTGACTTATCAGCCAAAAACGGGTGACCAAATTGAAATCATCACCAAATCCAGTCGTGAACCAAATCGTGATTGGTTGATGGCATCGCTTGGCTATATCCATACCGCACGGGCAAAATCCAAACTGCGTCAATGGTTCAATAAGCAAGATCGGGATAAAAACATTGAAACAGGTAAGGCGTTATTACTCAAAGAGTTTGATCGTCTATCAATTTCACCCAATCAAATCAGCCTATCAGAGTACTTTACCGATCTGAATGTCAAACATGAAGATGATCTGTATGTGGCGTTGGTCATTGGTGATATTACCGTCACACAAATCAGTAATTTGGTCGCCCAAAAGCTTAATTTAACCGCCCAAGTGCCTGATAAAGCCAAAATTGAAATCAAAAACCCGATTCGCCCCAATAAATACAAAATTGAGCTTGAAGACCTTGATAATGTTGAGATACATTTGGCAAAATGTTGTAACCCCGTACATGGCGAACCGATTGCTGGATTTATCACCTTATCAAGCGGGGTCAGTATCCACAATGATGGTTGCCCTGAGTATTTACGCTTAATTGAGCGTGAGCCAGATCGCTCTGTGATCGCACGCTGGCAAGAAAGCTTTGGACGCTATCAGCCTGTGGTCATCCATGTTGAAGCCCAAAATACCAACGGACTGTTGCGTGATTTGGTGCATGTGATTGATCGAGAAAAAGTCAATATTCACCGTGCTGAAACTGTCTTTAATGATGGTGCAATCAGCCATATGAAGTTTTATGTTGAGGTGGCAGGCATTGCACATTTATCACGCCTACTCAACAAAATTGAACAGCAGCCCAGTGTGCTACATGCTCGCCGTGCAACTACTTAAAATCAGCCTATTAAAGTTAGCCAATTATCATGCCAGAATTACCCGAAGTTGAGACAACAAAATTAAGCCTAGAACCATTGATTGGTCAAACTGTCACATGCGTTCAAGTCAGGCATCCACGCTTACGCTATGATATTGCCAAAGATTTGGACAGTTTGGTTGGCTTTGTCCTAACCAAACTACAGCGGCGTGCTAAATATTTACTATTAGATTTTTATCACGCACATGACAGTCGCCAAAAAACTTTACTGATTCATTTGGGTATGTCGGGCAGCTTACAACAGCATATCGATGAACCACCCCGCAAGCACGATCATGTCTTGATTGATTTTACCGATTCTCATGGTGAAATCATTACTTTACATTATCATGATCCTAGACGCTTTGGCATGATTCTTTGGCTCGTCAATGATGATTATATCGATCAGCCAAACACCTACGCACGATTTTTGGCACACTTAGGGCCTGAGCCATTGAGCGATGATTTTGATGCCAACTATCTCATCAGATACATCATGCGTCCCAAATCTCATCAAAAACCTTTAAATAAACCCATCAAATCACTGATTATGGATCAGTCCGTCGTGGTTGGCGTGGGCAATATTTATGCCGCCGAAAGTTTGTTTTTGTCAGGTATTCATCCGCTCACGCCTGCCTATTTGGTTCATGAAGATAAGCTGATACGATTAACTCATCACATCAAACAAATATTAGCTCGTGCCATCGCCCAAGGTGGTTCAACCCTTCGGGATTTTACAGTTGGCGGTGGTAAGATGGGTTATTTTCAGCAAACCTTGCTCGTCTATGGCAGGCAAGGGGAATCATGTACCACTTGCGGTAGTTTACTTGAAAATATCAAAATCAGTGGTCGGGCAAGCGTCTATTGTCCAAACTGCCAGCCTTATCATGATCACAATGACCCAAGCAGCAATAATTAATTTGCCAAAAAAATAGCCCACGATTGGGCTGTTTTTTGGATAAGTCATCAATTGGCGTTATGCTCAGCAACGACCGAACGAAGCTTAGCAAAATAAGTATCATCAAACAAATTGCCTTGCTCATCAAGTATATCTGCCGACAAGTCCTGAGCAATCATATGTGCCACCGAGACCATGCTGTCAAATCCTCTTAACGCATGTGGATGCGGTAGTGCCAAAAATAAAGTCAACCCCATAAAATGGGATTCGGGCAAACTGTTTAAGTCAAATGCACACACTCCCTCATATCCAACGCCCATCATACTAAACCACAAATCACCTGTACCATCTTCATTTTCATAGCGATGAAATAGATTCATAACACCATATTTCATACCATATGTACGCACAATTTCAAGTACGGTACGACCTGGCAATCCAGCAAACGAGTTGCGTGGCATAATGGCAACGCTCACCGTTTCTGTTGCATTCAGCAAAGGGTCATTATTTTGGTCAAAAGCTCGGCGTTCATCCAAATGCTCATCGAGCACAGCCGAGCGTTTATCAAAGGTCATATCTACCACATAATCAGCGTCCTGATTTTCATCATCATACGCTTGCCAATCTTGAGCGTGCGACAGACCATCACTTGGATTATTGATGCGAATACTGTCTTGATCTTGTGAATTTACATCAATGTTTGCCTGCGTATCAGCCTGATTTGCTTTATTTTCCTCTTTTAAAGGCTTATCAACCATTTGTGCGTGTGAGGTTTGTGACATCACAGGTGCAGCCGCCACAGCAGCCGCCATACTGGATAATGCATCTTCAGGCTCTACTTTTTTATTTAAACTCTCAACTCTAGACGGCAAGACCCTTTCGTCTCTTGGAATAATCGGTAATCCATATTTGGTTTTTACGCCCAGGGCTTCAGATTCTGGTGCCAAATTATTACGACGCAAATTACGCATCACAAAAAATACGCCCAAAATCACAACCATCAACGCTAAAATTAACCAAAGACCACTCCACTGCATAGCTACCCCAAATTATTTCCCAGCCATCTCATTCCAATTGATGGGCAAACTTATCTAAAAATCGTAAAATTATTCAAACATGACAAAAACATCCCTAAATTGCCATAAAATAGGCAAAATTTGGGTATTTTATATTAGTTTATCAGACTAAGACGATTTCGTCATCTTTTACATGAATAAGCTAGAAATTTGTTACAATTTAATGCGTGTGTACCTGCGTATATGTTCATAAAATAACATATCAGCCCAACCTGATGATAACACCATCTTAGTTTGGAAATAAAAAAATCGCTCAAGAAGAGCGATTTTAAAAATAGCTGATAAAGGCTTATTTTTTGCCACGGCTTGCAAATGCACCAAAACGCTTGTTAAAGCTTGCCACACGACCTTCGTTGGCTGTTTTACGCTGCTCGCCTGTATAAAATGGGTGAGAAGCACTAGAGATATCCAATGGGAAATATGGGTATTCTTGACCTTCGTATTCACGAGTTGTCTTGGTTGAAACCGTTGAACGAGTCAAAAAGTACACATCAGCATTAGTATCGTGGAACAATACTTCACGGTATTCTGGGTGAATGTCTTTACGCATGATAACTCTCTATCCAATAAACCTAAGCACCAATAAGCATCGCTGATGATACTCATACGATGGAGCATAGCCACGCCATCACCAACCAACTTTGGCATTACGCACCATGCTTTTCTATGTTATTAGCCAACTTAAGTGGGAAAATAAAGCAGATATTCTAACAAAAAGCCATTAGGCTTGCAAGTTGGATTGATGAAAAATATCCAAGCTGCTCAGCCTTCATTTTGGCTATCTATCCAGCCTCGTAACTTCTGACCTGCCTTAAATGTGACAACACGGCGTGCCTGAATGGGAACGCTTTCACCTGTTTTCGGATTACGCCCTGGGCGGGGTTTTTTATCTTTTAATTCAAAATTGCCAAAACCTGACAATTTGACCTCATGACCTTGGGCAAGACTCTGACTGATTTCTTCAAAAAATCCATCGACCAATTTTCTTGCCTGTTGGCGTGTCAATCGCAGTCGAATGGTCAATTCATCAACCATATCCGCCTTTGTCAGTGCACCCATGATTTATCCTTGTTTATCAATCAGCTACCAAAAATAATACAGCATTTTATAGCAGATTGATTATTTTACACTTTATAATATACTTAATGCAAATTAATTTGTATTAAAATTCAAAACCGCCATAAGTCGGCATTATGGCGGTTTTAGGTCAGTCTCGCAGATAGGCAGCGTGTTTATCTGCCAAATTTTGAATGACTTTATCAACTGCTGCTTTGATTTGCTCGTCCTCAAGTGTGGCATTTTGATCCTGAAAAACCATCGCAAAAGCAAGCGATTTTTTGCCTTTGGGCAATATTTCACCCACATAGATATCAAACAGCCAAACATCTTGCAAATATTTGCCCGCTGCCTTGCGAATATCTTTTTCAAGAGTTTGCCAAGCGACATCTTGATCCACCAATACCGCCAAATCTCGACGAACTGACGGGAATTTACTTGGTGCTATGATGGGGTTTGATTTTCGGTTAAGTGCAATCAGCTTATCCAAATCCATTTGAGCCACCCACACCGTTGGCAAGTCCAAAGCTTTGCAAATGCTTGGATGTAGCTGACCAAAGAAGCCAAAATCTTCGCCATCAATCATCAGATGAGCACTTTGGCCTGGATGCAAGAAAGTCAAAGTCGTGCGTTCATAAGTCACTTTGGCTTTATCCAAAGTATTTGGCAGCAGGCTTTCAATATCACGCTTTAGATCATAAAAATCCATCTTGCGTGTCCCATGACTTTGCTCAGTAGTCAGCTCGCCTGTTGCAATCATAGCCAAGCTTGGTGTCTGAACCACATGCTCAACATCACCGCCAACGAAGCTTAATCCAGTTTCAAACAAGCGGACACGCAACTGCTGACGATTAAGATTATAACTAACAATCGGTAATAGGCTCGACATTAAGGTACGACGCATCACCGCAAGATCACTGGAGATGGGATTGGCAAGTGGCAATACCGCACCTAGGCTTTTATCATCAAACAGTGCTTCAATTTTAGCATCGCTAAAGCTGAAGCTCACCGCTTCGTAATAACCTGCATTTGCCAAAGATCGCTTAACTGATTGAATCAAATCTGCCGTATCATCATATCGCATATCTACAGAAAGCTCTGGCAAAGTCGCATGAATATTGGCATAGCCATACATGCGAGCAATCTCTTCAACGATATCTTGATAAATTGTTAAATCAAATCGGTGGCTAGGTACTTGGCATACCAAACTGTCTTGTTCCACCATGGTTACAATCTCAAGACGATTGAGCATATCCACCATCTGATCAGAGGATATATGTACACCCAAAAGCTTTGATACCTTATCCACAGGTACAATGATCTTATGTCTGACAGGCAATGCATCTAAATTCTCGGCGGTAGTCATTTGACTAACCTTACCACCTGCAACCGAAACAATCAAGCTTACAGCACGATCCATTGCAAGCTTTGGCAACGCAAAATCCACACCACGCTCAAATCGCTGAGAAGCATCCGTATGTAGTCCAAAACGGCGTGCACGCCCTGCGATGGTGAGCTGATCAAAATGTGCACTTTCTAGTATGATGCTGGTTGTCTCATCACTGACCGCTGAGCGTGCACCGCCCATAATGCCTGCCAATGCCAAGACGCCAGCATCATCAGCAATCACCAGCTCATCTCCGCTGAGTGTAATGACTTGTTCGTTTAATAATTCAAGCGTCTCGCCAGAGTGTGCCATACGCACGATGATATCGCCTTGAATTTTATCAGCATCAAACGCATGTAGCGGCTGACCTAATTCAAGTAATACAAAATTGGTCACATCCACCAAAAAATTATGGCTTCGAACGCCAGAAGCAATCAAAGCGTCGGTCATCCATTGGGGAGTTGGCCAAGTGCGATCAATATCATCAATACGCTGTGCCAAATATCTAGGACAAGCTTTGGCATCCAAAACTTGCACACTCGGAGCAGTATCAGTAACCACCTGAATAGGTTGAATCACAGGGCGATTGAGCGGCATCTGATTGATGGCAGCAATCTCACGCGCCAAACCCAATACACTCAAGCAATCTCCACGATTGGGCGTAATAGCGATTTCAAAAATCTTCGCATCTAGGTTTAAATAATCACGCACATCCACGCCAATTGGGGCATCCTTTGGAAGCTCCATCAAACCATCAATCTCATCTTCAAGACCCAGCTCTGAAGCACCACAAAGCATCCCTTGTGATTCAACACCTCTAAGCTTACCTTTTTTGATTTTAAAACCCTTATTATCATCACTGGGCAACACCGCACCAATGGTTGCCACAGCAACTTTTAGCCCAACACATACATTGGGCGCACCACAGACGATTTGTAAATGTTCACCACTGCCAATATCAACCTTAGTAACACGCAAGCGATCAGCATCTGGGTGCTGCTGACATTCAGTGACCACACCGATGACCACACCATTAAATGGTGGTGCAACAGTCTCAACACCATCTAGTTCAAGCCCTGCCATGGTCAGCTGCTCGCCAAGTAGCTCACTATTAATGCTTGGATTTACCCACTGTCTTAGCCAATTTTCACTGATTTTCATTTGCTATCTCTGTATTAAATTCATCAAAATTAAATAAATAAGTTAATTGATATCAACTAAACTGCTTTAAAAAACGCAAATCATTTTGGAAAAATAGGCGTAAATCATCAATACCATAATACAGCATCGCAAAGCGTTCAATGCCCATGCCAAAAGCAAAACCAGTATACTCATCAGGATTGATACCGCAGTTTTTGAGCACTTGTGGATGTACCATGCCACAGCCCAAAACCTCTAACCATTTCCCGTTGTCGGACAAAATATCCACCTCAGCGGATGGTTCGGTGAATGGGAAAAATGATGGACGAAAGCGAACCGTCATTTTTTTGCCAAAAAATGCATCCAAAAACTCATGAATCAACCCCTTAAGCTCTGCAAAATTGCTTGATTTTGAGATCATCAAACCTTCCATTTGATGAAACATCGGTGAATGCGTTTGGTCTGAGTCGCAGCGATACACACGGCCTGGGCAAATAATGCGAATCGGCGGCTCGCTGTTTTCCATCGTGCGAATCTGTACACTTGAAGTGTGTGTACGCAGCAAATAATGTGCATCAAAATAAAATGTATCATGCATCGCACGCGCAGGATGATGGCTTGAGATATTAAGTGCTTCAAAATTATAATAATCGCTCTCAATCTCAGGGCCTGTCGCCACGCTAAAACCAGCTTGAACAAAAAACTGCTTCATGCGTTCGGTTGTTTGGGTAATCGGATGCAATCCACCTGCCAAAATACCACGCGCAGGTAGGCTAATATCAATTTGCTCGCTGGCAAGCTTGGCATTCATCGCAGCGGTAGCAAGCTGTTTTGCCTTAGTCTCTAAGGCTTGATTGATATGCGTGCGTAACTCATGCAAATACACGCCATATTGTTTTTTGGCGTCAGCATCAAGTGCACCCATTTGCTTGGACAATGCTGTCAAGGCTGATTTTTTGCCGCTTAAGCTGACACGCAATTCTTGAAGTGTGCGTTCATCGGTCGCAGTCTCAATCACTGCAATTGCACTGTCTGCAAATGCCAAAAAATCTTGTTCATTAAGCGTGATCAAAGGCTGATCTAAAGTAGGTATCGTGGTGGTCATAAGAAGCACAACTTTCTTTAATTTGCTAAGATGATAAGGGACTCATTGTAAATAATTCACCCAAAAATGTAAACAAGCAATTTGGATTATTCATATCATGATCTTAACCATTTCATGACCTTGTTTTTTATTAGTATCAAAAATGGCTGATTTATTAAGATAAAACCATCATACCAAATTGCCATTTTGTGGCAAATAATTAAAAACATGTCTCAATCATTTATCAAAAAAATAACCAGCGGTGACACTGGTTATTTTATTCATTGGGTTTTATTCATTGGGTTTATCGTTTGATATTGCCTACGCTTATTGTTTTAACGCCGCCACAACAGCATCTTCACCTGCGGTGCTTGTGCCATTGGCTTGCTCAATCATTTTGCCATGCTCATCTAATACCATGATGGCGTTGGAATGATTAATCATACCACCTTCAGCGTGTTGATAGCGGATATTCATGGTGTTGGCAAGCGTACGCACATCATCATCACTGCCATTTAAGAAAGTCCAATGTTCATCAGCCTTGTAATGCTCACCAAAGTTCTTCAAAACGGCTGGGGTGTCTCGCTCAGGGTCAAAGCTCACCACCAAAAATCCTGTGTTGGCACGCACCTCTTCAGGCAGTTTGTCTTGAATGTTTTTCATGCTACGCATCATAAATGGGCAGACTTCTTTACAGTTGGTAAAGATAAAGGCAACCACTTGTTTTTGCCCTGCCAAACTGTTTAAGTCAAAGGCGTTGCCATCTTGGTCTTTCCAATCGCCTTCCACCAGATATACTGACTCTTCTAAGGCAGGTGCTGGTGTGTCCGCCACAGGCAACTCAACATGTTCATGATGACCATGACCATGCCCATCATGTCCGTGTGCGTCGCCATGGGCAGCGTGTTCATGGGCGTGTTCTGTGGAGACCACCTCGCCATCATGGGTGGTTTGGTCGGCTTTTTGTTCGGTTTGTTGGCAGGCACTCAAAAGTAGGGCAATGCTGCTGGCTAAGATGAGTTTTTTCATGATTTGCTCCTGATTGATGTGGCGTTTTTTGCCACAGATGCTAAGTGGTTACTATTTAAATTACTGTTTAAATTACTGGTTAATTGATTGTAACCAATTGGCTCGTTTTATGCAATTTTGCTGGTCGTCTTTCTAAGTGTGGCTCTAAGTATGGCTGATTTTTAATCTTTTGCACAGCGAAATCCCAAGCTTTTTAGGGCAAATTGAGATTGTAAGCTTGAGCGAAAGCCGTAACGCATAAAAGCGGCATAATCTGATGGGTCGGGTGCACCTGCTGCACCAGAACCACAAAACATGGTTTGGTTTAATGTGCTGTCTGCTCGTGATTCACCTGACACCAGATTGCTGTTAAAGTCTTGTGTCCATTCCCAAATCAAGCCGTGCATATCATACACACCCCAGTAGTTGGCTGGGCTTTGGGCCACACGCTTTAATGGCATGGTGGCAGATTTGGTATACCAGTCTAAAATGGTTTGGTTATACCCTTTTTCTTGGCTGCCATTGATGCGAGTGGTTGACGCTTGTGCGACATATTCCCATTCTGCAATCTTAGGTAAGCGTTTGCCTTGAGCTTTACAATAAGCGTTGGCGGCATACCATGAGACATTCACCACAGGTTTATCAACATCGGCTGAGTTTGGATAATAGCCTTTGCTTGTTTTTTGCCAGTGAGCCAAATAGTCAGGTTCAGCAAAAAGCTTGGCGATGTTTTGTTTTTGCCATTTGGGATTGTTTGCGACAAATTTGGCAAATTGTTGGTTGGTTACGGGTGTTTTATCAATGTTAAAATTACCCACGGTCACCATGGGGCTGTCTTCACTTAAGTATAAAGGGCGATATGTGCCACCTTTGATGCTTGCCATGGCATTGGTGTCAGTTTTGGCGTGGGCGATGGGCTGGGGTGATAAGACAAACGCTGCCAAAGCCACAACCAAAGAGCTGATGACATTATCCCACGCAGTTGGGTGAGCCAATGTGTTGGTGTGAGTTAATCTCATCAGACTTTCTCCTTATTCAAAATCTTTTAACTACCTTTTAACAATACTTTAATAATTTCGCTTTAATAATCTTTTCACTTTATTAAGCTTAATTTGGCGTCAAGCTTTTGTACTTTTTAGCATACACCTTTTAGCACGGCTTTTAAACACATACTTTAGGTATATTGTTGGGCATAAAAAGCATTAAAACTATTAAAGCCATTAAGCACATCATGGCTTGCCCCATAAGACAGCCATGATGCTCAATGAAAACCAGCGGATATCTTAGGGCGTGTCCTCAATCTGGACGATGACATCTAAACGGGCTAAAAATGGCTAAATTTTGTCAAACTGCGTCAAATGTCTGGCTAATACTTCAATATTATCTGCACCATTTTCCTTGTTTGACGGCAATTTATCTCATTTTTAGCACCGTTTCCAAAATGAGGACACGCCCTAATCAAACTTTAAGATCAGTTTGGCTTGGTTTTTTTGGCTTTTGCCACATCGTCTGCACTGAGTTGACCGCCTTTGTTACCAAAGCTGTTAAGCGTGTAGGTGATGACATTGGCAATCTGTTGGTCGCTCAGAGCAATCGCAGGCATGACGCTTTCATATTGGCTGCCGTTGACGGTAATCTTACCAGACAATCCATTTGCCACAATGCTGGCAGCACGAGCGTGGTCGGCGTTCAGATAGTCAGAGTTGGCAAGTGGTGGGAAAGCGTTTGGCACGCCTTTACCATCAGGTTGGTGACAAGCAGCACAGTTAGAGTCATAGGTTGCCTTACCTGCTTTAATCTGCTCTTGTAAGTTGGCAGGTGCAGGTATTTTGGGTGCTTCTTGGGTGTCAATCGCTTGTGCTGCACCCTCTGGCAGATAGACAGCGTCTGTTTGTTTGTGTGAATAAATCTCATGATTTTCTTCACCTTCCACCTTAAGTATGCCTAATGCCCCTTTGTTAAAGGCACGGAAGATGGCATGGTCAACCAAGACATAATCACCCGGCACATCCACTTTAAATTCAGTGATGGCAGCACCACCTGCTGGGATTAGCGTGGTTTGGATATTGTGGTTAACGCCATTGCCACCCTCAAAGTGAACTTTATCAAAAATCTCACCAATGACATGGAATGATGATGTCAAATTCGGGCCACCGTTACCCACAAATAAGCGAACAGTTTCGCCAACCTTGGCTTTTAGAGCATTTTCACCAGTCAACGCCCCCACCGAACCATTAAAGACAACATATTCAGCATCTTCTCGAATGGCTTTTTCCATATCAAAGGGCTGTAGACCTTGTTCGCCATATTTACCTTTGGTATAAAAGTCGCCTTGCATGACATAGTATTCTTTGTCTACTTTTGGCAAGCCCTCTTTTGGCTCAACCAAAATCAAGCCATACATGCCATTAGCAATGTGCATGCCAACAGGTGCAACCGCACAGTGATAGACATACAAACCAGGCTGTAAGGCTTTAAAACTAAAGGTTGATGTATGACCCGGTGCGGTAAATGACGCTTCTGCCCCGCCGCCAGGCCCTGTGGCAGCGTGAAAGTCAACATTATGGGGCATTTTTGAATCTGGGTGGTTTGAGAACTGCACTTCGATGGTGTCGCCTTCACGCACACGAATCATCTGCCCAGGAACTTGACCGCCAAATGTCCAAAACTGATATTCCACGCCATCTGCCAGACGCATGACTTTTTCAACGGTTTCCATTTTTACCACCACTTTGGCGGGGTGGTCACGGTCAACAGGTGGTGGTACTTCTGGTGCATGCGTAACAATGGCATCAATGACAGGCAACTCGCCTTGATGTTCTTGTGAGGCAGCAGCGTCTACCGTGCTGCTTTTTGGCTGGGCGGCTTTGTCCGCTTGATTGCTACAACCGCTGAGCATCAATGCACTTAAGGCACAAATTAAGGTTGTTTTTATCAAAGTAGGCTTAGACATATGGGTTCTCCTTATAGAAAGGTTGCCTGTAATTTTCTTTAATGCCATCAATAAAGATAAAAAGCACAGAAAGGTTAAAATGCCTAGAAAAGGCACTTAAAATACATGTCAAATACATGTATAATGCCACATCCTTAACATGTATTTTAAATACATTTTTCTTAAAAGTAAACCAATTTTTCAATCTTTTTACATCAATGTTTTATCATGTAAATTAAACATGATTAAAGATGATAATGATTGTCATTTTTATTTAAAATTGCTAAAATTCCTAGCTTTTTTTTGCTTAAATTTGCATGGATTTTATTTGAATGGATTGAGAGTGAGGGTTTTAAGAAATTGAATATTTAAAAGAAATTGAATATTTAAAAAATTGAGTGTTTTAAATTGACCGATGGCGTGTCAAGATAAAATGGTTGCAGAGTGTGATTATGAGATTAACTCAATACAGTGATTTTGCGTTGCGTGTGCTGATTTATTTGGCAACCATACCCAATGATGATGAATTGGTACGCATTGATGACATTGCCAAAAGCTATGGGATTTCTAAAAATCATTTGACCAAGGTCATTCATCAGTTGAGCAAGCTTAAAGTCATTGACAGTGCGCGGGGTAAAAACGGTGGCATTCGCTTGGCAATGCATCCCAAAAACATCAATGTTGGTAGTATCATTCGCCAAACAGAGCCAGATTTTTTTGTGGTGGCGTGTTTTGCTGATGAGCCAGTACAAGATGATGTGATGACAGATAATTTGATAAAAATCAAAACTTTGGATTTGTCTGTGGGGCAGCCCGCCCTGTCTTGTGTCATCTCACCTGCTTGTCATTTAAAGCAGGTTTTTGCCGAAGCCACCAAGGCATTTTTGCAGGTTTTGGACAGCTATACGCTGGCGGACATCATCAGCAACACCGATGAGCTAAGGCACTGTTTGTCTTTATATGATGGGTAGTTTACTCATTTGTGGTTTACTTATTTGCGGTCAATGATGGCTGGATTTATTCAAACCACCATCAACCATAAAAAACCATAAAAATTCCCCCAATGATTTTGGGGGAATTTTGTTGATAAGAACGAATACTTTGGACATCACACGAGGGTTAATCTGTGATGGGCGTGTCATGTTTTGGGTGTTTTGGTGATTGACCAAATACCAATTTGACCACCTGTAAAGCGATGCTCACGCCACCGATGATAAAGACCACATCACCAAAGGTACGCACCCAACGCAATGTTTCTAAAAAGTCTTGTTGTAAGAAGCCTTCACTTCTGGCATACCACAAGCCTTCGGTGATAGACGCATAGGCTTGATAGATACCAATTGGCAACAAGCTGGTAAAAATCATCAGTAACAGACCAAGGTTTAATCCCCAAAAGCCAGTTTTCATCAATTTATCACTGAAGCGATATTCAGGACGCAAATAACGCACAATCAACAGCACAAAGCCCAGTGCCAAGAAGCCATACACGCCAAATAAAGCTGCGTGAGCGTGGACAGGTGTGGTGTTCAGACCTTGCAGATAGAACAGTGAGATGGGTGGGTTAATCATAAAGCCAAACACACCTGCACCCAACATGTTCCAAAATGCCACGGCAACAAAGCACAGCACAGGCCATTTTAAACGCTCCATCCATTTGGCATGGCGTTGCATTGACCAGTGTTCATAACCTTCGTAACCCAAGACAATCAAAGGCACCACTTCCAAAGCACTAAATGACGCACCGATTGCCATGATTGGCGTGGTTGTGCCTGTGAAATATAAGTGGTGGAATGTGCCAGGGACACCACCCAATAAAAACAAGGCAGCTGACGCAATCGAAGAGCCTGTGGCGATTTTTTTGCTCACCAAACCTAAGTTATAAAAAATAAAGGCAATGGACACGGTGGCAAAGACTTCAAAGAACCCTTCTACCCATAAATGCACCACCCACCAACGCCAGTATTCCATGATGGCAATCGGGGTATGTTCGCCGTAAAACAAGCCTGAGCCATAAAATAAGCCCACACAAACCACAGAAGCAACAAAGATGAACAACAGGTTCTTATCGCCTTCACCTTTAAAGCCAGCCAATACGCCACGCAACATCAAGACCAGCCAGAACAACACCCCAACCCATTTTAGGATTTGCCAGAAGCGACCTAAATCAATAAATTCATAGCCTTGATGACCAAACCAAAAGTTGAGATGAGCAGGCATGATGTGAGCAATGGCAAGGTATTGACCGATGTATGAGCCAACCACCACAATGATTAACGCCACCCATAACAAATCCACCCCAAGCTTTTGATATTTGGGGTCTTTACCGCCATGAATGATGGGCGTAACAAACAAACCGATTGCCAAAAAGGCGGTGGCAATCCAGAACAAGGCAGATTGAATATGCCAAGTACGAGCCAAAGAATAAGGGATAAAATCAGACACAGGAATACCATAGAAGTCTTGACCTTCAACGGTATAGTGAGCTACAAAGCCCCCTAAGAATATCTGCACCACAAACAACGCCACCACCAAAAATGCGTATTTGGCTAAGGCTTTTTGTGAGGGTGTCAGCTCAATTAAGCTTAATGGGTCTTGTTTTGGTACGGTTAATTTAATGTCATCTTCTTCTTGTTTGTGCAAGAATGCCCAACCCCAAATCAAAAGACCAATGCCTGCCAATAAGAACACCACACTGGCAATCGACCACATCACATTTTCAGCGGTAGGCACATTGTCAATTAAAGGTTCATGCGGCCAGTTGTTGGTATAAGTGGCAACCGTTCCTGGGCGATTGGCGGATGATGTCCACGCTGTCCAAAAATAAAAATGAGCCAGATTTTGACGAGCCGTCAAATCAGGCAATGTGTTATTTTTCATGGCAAAACTTTCACGAGAGCTGGCAAGCTCTGGGGTGTCGCCATATAAATCAATGTAATAAGGTGCAACTTGGTTAATCGCTGCTATGCGAGTGTCGGATAACATCACCGTGTTGTCTGACCGCATGCTACTGCCACGGTACTCTTCTTTGAGCTGTTGTTGTAAGCCCATTTTTTCAGTGCTGGTCAGCTCATCAAACGCCTTGCCATAATCGGCTTGTGCTTTGATGTTAAGCCATGCAACCAGCTCACGATGCAACCAATCGGCTGTCCAGTCAGGGGCTTGATACGCACCGTGGCCATAGACTGAACCCAACTGCATGCCGCCTGTTGATTGCCAAGCGGATTGACCGTCTAAAATGTCTTGTTTTGTGATTAAAGTTTGACCTGATGAGTCAACGAACTTATCAGGAATGGGCGGGGTGGTGCGGTAAACCTCAAAACCGCCCCAACCCAATAAGATGAAGGCGATAATCAGTGTAATGATAAGCCCCCACCAATGTTTTTTATATTCACCCATTGCCATACTCCTCATAGTGTCATTAGGTGGATGAAACATATATCATTCGCTTGAATAATGGCTGGTTTATACTTGCTGTTATCCATTGACTGGCTCAACAGTTATCATCAAAATGATAAAAAGGCACAATTAAAGTCAGCGATGATTGATTAACAAGCAAAGTATAACATATATTTTAAATACATGTTAATACTTTCCATCAATATTGTGAGCTAATGTAAATAAATAAATCAATACCAACCAGTTAGGCTCATGTCTTAAGTTCATATCCATAAATCAAGCAATAAGCAATAAAAAAACCATAATACAATGATGTATTATGGTTTTGGGGTAATAATCCTAAGTTTGATGGTTGACTAACCATCACACTCTATGATTATGCCAAAGCAGCTTTTGCTTTTTCGGTAATGGCAGTAAAGGCAGCCGCATCATGCATGGCGATATCAGCCAAAATGCGACGGTCAATTTCAACATTTGCCTTTTTAAGACCATTAATCAGGCGGCTGTAGCTTAGACCATTTAGACGAGCACCAGCGTTGATACGAGCAATCCACAAACGGCGGAAAGAACGCTTCTTATTACGGCGGTCACGGTATGCGTATTGACCAGCTTTCATGACAGCCTGTACAGCGACACGATACACACGAGAGCGTGCACCATAGTAACCCTTTGCACGGGCTAGAACTTTTTTATGACGGCGATTTGCTTGTACACCACGTTTTACACGAGCCATGTTATTCTCCTAAAATATCCAAAAATTGTTAGATGTATGGGCACATACGACGGATTGAAGCTACATCTGATGCATGAACCATGACGCAACCACGCAATTGACGGATACGCTTTGGAGATTTTTTGGTCAAAATGTGACGCTTGAATGCTTGCTTACGCTTGAAGCCGTTAGCGGTTTTTTTGAAACGCTTGGCGGCACCGCGTTTGGTTTTAAGTTTCATAATAACCTCTTAAATTAAAGTTGGTATCCCAACAATGAACCTTTTTGCCTATGTCCCTATGTCAAAATCAACACAAGCGGAAGGTGGGATACAAAATTATAGCAAATTATGATGCATAAAACAAGCATCATCTGTCTTTACTTACTTTGTTGCAAGCGTTACAATAGCACTTAAAACAAACACCTTAAGACAGCAAATTTTAGTGCAGCGACTTGCATTAATGTTATAAAACATGACAACAATATTCCAATAAATGCCCATGACGATCAATACACACTGGCTTGATACACTCAAGTTTAATGAACAAGGACTCATTCCCGCCATCGCACAAGACCACCAAACAGGTCAGGTCATGATGGTCGCTTGGCAAAATAAAATGGCGTTAGAACAAACCTTAAAAACCAAAGAAGCCGTTTATTTTTCACGCTCTCGTGGTAAGCTTTGGCATAAAGGCGAAACCTCAGGGCATACGCAAATTGTTCATGATATTTATACCGATTGCGATCATGATGTCATCATCCTATCTATCACGCAAATTGGTGGGATTGCCTGTCACACAGGGCGTCGTTCCTGCTTTTTTAAAAAACTCGATGATCAAGGCAACTGGCAAATTACCGATCATGTCATCAAAGACCCTGATCAAATTTATGGTAATAATCAACCGACAGCCACCAAAAATAATGCTAGCAATATCACAGCGGCCATAACTCAGTCTTCATCTGATGTTCTTAGCCGTCTTGATGCAACCTTAAATGAGCGTAAAACTGCCAATAAAGACAGCTCTTATGTGGCAAGTTTATACCATAAAGGACTCAATAAAATCTTAGAAAAAGTGGGTGAAGAAGCGGTTGAAAGCATCATTGCAGCCAAAGAGCTTGAGCGTGCCAAAAATACCAACGAAAACTGTGATGAGCTGGCACATGATTTGGTTTATGAAGTGGCAGATACTTGGTTTCATCAAATGGTTGCCTTATCCGAATTGGGCTTATCTGCTCAAGATGTCATTAATGAGCTGGCTCGTCGCTTTGGTATCTCAGGCATCGAAGAAAAAAACAGTCGTGCAAAATAGCACTATAATTAAGCTTATCTTACTAATTTTTAACGACAATTAATTTAATTAAGACAATTAAGGGGTAGTTTATGGGTTCACTTTCTATTATGCATTGGTTAATTTTACTTGTGGTTGTGGTCATCATATTTGGCACCAGTAAATTAAAAAGTGCTGGCAAAGACTTGGGCAGTGCGGTAAAAGGATTTAAAGAAGCTGTTAAAGAAGAAGAAAAACCAAAGATTACCAATAATGATGACAAAATCATTATTGCCGAAGAAGTTAAAGTCGAAAAACCCAAAGATAATCGCTCAGCTGACTTATGATTGGCAATCTTGGTTTTTTTGAATTGACCTTATTTGGTATCATTGCTTTGATTGTTCTAGGTCCTGATAAGCTGCCTGTCGCTGCACGCACACTTGGGCGATGGTATGGCATGTTTCGCCGTACCAGCCAAAGGCTTCAAACCGAAATCACCAATGAACTACAATTACTTGAGACGCAGCAAATGCTCAAAAAAGAGCTAGATGAGATTCGCCAGTCTGAAGCACGCATAAAAGCTCAAATGAATGCACTAGAGCGGTCACTTGATCGCACCAAGACCCAACAACAAAATACTCAAAAAAACCAGCCAGCCAAAGAGCTGCCCAATCATGATGACTTTGGTATTCAGGCAGAATGTGATGATGATAAAAACCTCCAAGAAACCCACGCCATCAGAGCAGCACTCACACTACCGATGATTAACCATTGGTTTTTGATGAGTAGCTACGATCGCCGTCGCCGTCTACCGCCTGCACCCTACTTGCCAAATCATATTGCCGACCCCTTATTAAATCAACCTAACCACCGCCTATGAAGTCACCCAATCCACCTACAGATGACGCCCCATTGATGTCACATTTTATCGAACTTCGTGGGCGATTTATCCGTATCTTTTTGGCAGTTTTGGTGGTATTTTTGGCATTGGTTGGCTTTAGTCGTGAGCTGTATGACTTAATCTCAAATCCTTTGGTCGCTTTACTGCCTAATAAGTCAAGCTTAATTGCCACCGATGTTGCCTCTGGATTTTTGGCACCCATTCGTTTGACATTTTTTACCGCACTATTTATCACAGTACCTTTTATTTTAATGCAGATTTGGGGATTTATCTCACCTGGTCTTTATCAGCATGAAAAGCGTATCGCTTTGCCCTTATTATTTTCATCCATTGCGTTATTTTATCTTGGTGTGGCATTTGCTTATTTTATCGTATTAGTGCCTGCACTGAAATTTTTTGTTGTATTTGCACCCGATAATGTGCTACCAATGACCGATATAGACAGTTACCTAAGCTTTGTGATAAAACTTCTTTTGGTATTTGGCGTGATGTTTGAAATTCCTGTGGTTACGCTAATTTTGGTTTTGATGCGTCTTGTCAGCATTACAAGTTTGACAGATAAACGCCGCTACATTATCGTGGGCTGTTTTGCTGTCGCAGCCGTGATTACACCGCCTGATGGGGCTAGCATGCTCATGCTTGCCATTCCGATGTGTTTACTGTTTGAACTTGGGCTTATCATGGCAAAATTATTAGTCAAAACACCCAAAGCACCATAGGACAAACGCCGCCTAAAACCAACCATTTTTCCTAAAAAATCAAATCAACACTAAGAACATACCTTCAAAATAAAAAGCCAAGTCCGTTGACTTGGCTTTTTTGATGGTTTCACATGAAACCTCTGATTGCTTGACATCAATTTAGAGGGTATCTATCTTGGTCAATTTATTTTACCCTTAGTTTTATTAATACAGACTTTCTATCGTGCGGTTGCGTTTATTTTCAGCACCAACAATCTTATCTGCAATCGTCATCGCCTGAAAGCTGTTTGGATCGGCAAGCTTCCACATATCATCTAACACACGGCGACCGCAGTCACCTGTTAACAGTGAACCTGTTTCGATGAATTGATAATGCTCAGATAATAGCTTAATCCAGCCATCTGGTTGTCGGCGTACAATGTGATGTGGTTTTAGCTCGGTTGGGTGGGACAGACCTGCACAACCAACAATCTCAGCCAATGCCTTTAGGGTATTTTTATGAAAATTAGACACACGACGAGATTTATCAGGAATATCAATGGCTTTTTGGCGTGCAGGGTCTTGGGTAGCAACCCCTGTTGGGCATTTGTTTGTATGGCATGAACGAGATTGAATACAGCCTACAGCAAACATAAACCCACGCGCTGAATTGCACCAATCAGCACCCAAACTCATCAATCTTGCAATATCAAATCCTGAAATCACCTTACCACTCACGCCTACCTTGATTTTGTCACGGATACCTGCACCAACCAGCGTATTTTGGACAAAAATCAATGCGTCCACCAAAGGCATCCCAACTGAATCCATAAACTCAATGGGTGCAGCACCTGTGCCACCTTCAGCTCCGTCAATGACAATAAAATCAGGGTAATTATCTTCTTTAATCATGGCTTTAACAATTGCCATAAACTCCCACGGCATACCGATACAAAGCTTAAAGCCGACAGGTTTTCCGCCAGATAGTTCACGCAGGCGTTGCCAAAAATGCACAAGCTCAGTGGGTGTGCTAAACTCTGGGTGGGTAGGCGGCGAAATACAATCAATACCCATCGGAATATCACGAGTCAATGCGATTTCAGTGGTAATTTTTGAGGCAGGCAAGACACCACCTTTACCAGGCTTAGCACCTTGTGATAATTTAATCTCAATCATCTTAACTTGCGACAAGGCTGCCCTTTGACGAAATGTCTCGGGGTTAAATCGCCCCTTGTCATCACGACAACCAAAATACGCTGTCCCTAATTGCCAAATCAAATCACCGCCGTATTTTTGATGATAAGGACTGATACTCCCCTCACCTGTGTCATGTGCAAACCCACCTTCTTTGGCACCTTTATTTAATGATTCAATCGCTGCTGCGGACAATGCCCCAAAGCTCATTGCTGAGATATTAAAGACCGATAAATCATATGGTTGTTGACAGCGTTCATTACCAACACGCACCCGAAAATCATGATTTTTAATTGCATGGCTACGACCAGAATGTAAAAACCAATCCGTGCCAGGTTTGGTCAAGTCATTTAGACTGCCAAAAGCAGTGGTACTATCAACATCTTTAGCACGCTGATATACGATTGAACGCTGCATGCGTGAAAATGGTACTTCTTCTCGGTCACCCTCGATAAAATACTGGCGTACCTCTGGGCGAAAATTTTCAAACAAAAAGCGAATATGTCCACTGATGGGATAGTTACGCAAAATTGCATGACGCTTTTGGCTGATATTATACACACCAAGACAAGTCAAACAGATAGCAATAAATAAAAGCCACCAAATATGAAATAAAATTGAAACGGGAATCAGTGCCACGCAGACCCAAAGTAGTGCAAAGCGTGGCAGAACCAAAAATAAATAATTGGCAGAATCTTGAGAAGGTTTTGATGGAGTCATGGGTGATTTAGTCAGGTTATATGTCATATAAAAAACCAAAGCAAAGCCGATACTTGACTGACATAAAAAATGGGTTAAACGGTCGCTGGTGATTAATTTTTGGTTAGTGCAAAAATTTAGCAATAAATCAATACTGGCTCTACCATTGGTGATATTTGATCGAAATTGATGACAACTTAATAACACCGATTACATTCATAAGCATGATGAACATTTTGATAAAAAATTGCCAACACGGCTTATTATATCATAGCTGATTTATCATAATCATTTAACAATAATAATAAAGTCATTGAAAAATTTAATAAATTGGCATTGATATGATGCGTTGACCGCCAGCCAAATCATTCATGTTGCGGCAACCTTAAAAATCTGCAATAAAATCAGCCGAAACTGCCTGAAAATGCCTTTATTTTTAATCAAATATTGACTACAATGGCAAGCACGCCAAGCTCTGATATTTTGATGTAGTGTTTGATTTTAATAACCAATTTTTAGTTACCGATTATGCCAAATAAATCCCCCAATAAAGCCCCAGCCTATCTACGCATCAAAACTGCCATTTTGGATAATATTCATGCAGGTACTTGGGCCTCTGGCGTTGCGATTCCTGCTGAAATTACGCTTGCTGAAGATTTTGGTGTATCACGCATGACAGTCAATCGAGCCATCAAAGAGCTTGAAGCTGAGCGTGTTTTAGAGCGTCGTCAAGGCTCAGGCACCTATGTGGCTCAGCAAAAGTATAATCATGCCCATATTGAGGTTCGTAATATCGCCAAAGACATCCGTGAGCGATTTCATCACTATCACGCTCAAGTCATCACACAAAAGACGCTTGATTTTATGGCATTAAATCAGCCTGAAAACCATTGGTTAAATACACTATTTTTTCACAATCAGCCTGCTTACACTGATAAACTATACCAAGTTTGCATCGTACACTATGGTGATGACTTGCCCATTCAATATGAAGAACGCTGGGTTAATGCCGCTGTCATTGCTGATTTTATCAACCAAGATTTTAACATCGTCAATACCAGCGATTATTTGATTGACCATGTGCCTCTTGAATATGGTGATTATCAAATCCATGCCAAACTTGCACCCAGTGCCATTTGTCAGATACTACAAATACCCATCAATGAGCCCACATTGTTACACACTCGACAAACCAAATCACAAGGTAAGCTTGTCACTTTTGTGAATATGTGGCACCCTGCCAGTCGGTTTTCTTTTAGTGGGACGCTATAGGCTCTAATTCGTCCAACCATTTATAAATTGCCTTTAATCATCATCACACCAACCAATCAGACAATGGATCAATCGATACGGCGTGATTGGTTGTCATGAAATCTACCAAAGCTTTAGCTAAGCTGTGGTATAATAAGCACTTTTACCCATCCATTCATCCACGCCATGATGTACAACGACCACCAAAAACCAACCCCCACCAAAGAGCAGTTGGCAGCACTTGATATGGCAAAAACTGGGCAATCCTTTAAAATTGTTGCCTATGCTGGTGCAGGTAAAACCACGACACTTAAGCTCATCAGCGAAAATTTGCGTGGTCGTGGGCTGTATTTGGCATTTAATAAAGCCATTGCTCATGATGCACAAAATAAATTCCCGCCCAACATTCGTTGCCAAACTTTTCATTCGCTGGCTTTTCGCCATGTCAGCCGTGATGTGACTGCCAAAATTAGCCTGCCTAGGCTTACGCCATCTCGCTTAGCGAATGAACTTGGACTTCGTGCCATCAGCACCGAACGGATCATTGATGGCATCAAAAAGCCAGTGACGCTCACGCCTGCCAAGCTTGCCAATATCGTCAGTGAGGCCATCACGACCTTTTGTAAGACCTCTTCTGCGTATCCTGCACCACGGCATATTACCGCACCGAATTGGATGAGCGATGCTGATGCTAAGATGTTGCAACAAACTTTATATCCTGCTTTTGAACAGCGTTGGCTACAATCCATTGACCCACGCCATCAAGCAGGCATCAGCCATGATATTTATCTAAAATTATGGACGCTGTCTGATCCCATCATTCCTGCTGACTTTATTTTATTTGATGAAGCTCAAGATGCCGACCCTTTAATGATGGGTGCTTTGATTCGCCAAGATAAGCAAACCATCTATGTTGGCGATGCTCATCAACAAATCTATGAATGGCGTGGCGCTCTAAATGCCATGAAACGCCTGCCCTATCCACAGACACTATTGACGCAGTCGTTTCGTTTTGGTGAACCGATTGCCAAGATTGCCAATGTATTTTTAAAGGCACTCAATGAAAACATTCCCTTAAAGGGCAATCCCAATCAATCTTCAATCTTAGCCAAAAGTTTGGTTCATGGTGCAAAAGATGCCATCTTATGCCGCACAAATGCCACTGCCATGAGCCATTTGCTTGATGGTCTAAAGCTTGGGCATAAGGTTGCTCTACAGGCTGATAGTCATCGAATTTTAAGATTTTGTCAAGGTGCTGACAGCCTTAGAAATGGCAAATCTGCCTCTGGCATCCCTGAACTTGCCTACTTTAACCACTGGCAGGAAGTTCAAGAATTTAGTGAAACTGGTGAGGGTGGGGATTTAAAAACTTGGGTGAAGCTCATCGAAGAACATGGCACGACCACCATCGCCAAGGCAATTAATAGCCTGACCATGCCAAGTCATGCAGATTATGTCGTCTCAACTGCCCATAAATCTAAAGGTCTTGAATGGAATCGTGTGCAAATCAGCGATGATTTTTTATATGACATCAACTCATTGGCTGTTAAAATTACACCCGAAGAGTTACGCCTATTGTATGTGGCTTGTACACGAGGCAAAAACCTGTTAGACATTCATCACATCAGCGATCTGTTGCATGCTCTACAACACAAAAAGTTGATTTTGGGATAATCACATGCAAAAGACACACTTATTTAATAATCCTGTTCGCCTACTTGCACCCATGGAAGGGCTGACCGATCCGTTAATGCGTCGTATCCTAACTCAAATTGCGTATGATTTGGGTTCGCCTTATGATTGGGCTGTCAGTGAATTTATTCGAGTTACACACTACCCACTGCCTGCACATGTTTTTTATAAATATGTCCCAGAACTATACACCGAAGGCTGTACTGCCAGCGGTACACCTGTACATGTACAGCTTTTGGGTAACAACCCTGAAACTATGGCAGCCAGTGCTTTGGTGGCGGTCAGTTTGGGGGCTAAAGCCATTGACCTTAACTTTGGTTGTCCTGCCAAAACCGTGAACAATCATAAAGGCGGCTCGGTTTTACTTGAAGAACCCAAAACACTATACACCATCATTCGTACGGTGCGTGACGCAATACCAAATCAAATTCCAGTTTCTGCCAAAATTCGCCTTGGTTATACTGATACCAGTCAATCAGCTGAGATTGGTCATGCAGTGGCGGATGCTCGTGCAGATTGGCTAACGGTTCATGCACGCACCAAAGTTGATGGCTATAAGCCACCTGCTTATTGGGAAAAAATTGCACCTTTTAATGACTTAGGATTACCCATCATTGCCAATGGTGAGATTTGGAATGCTGAGCATGCCAGACGCTGCATCGCTCAATCACAAACCCATCATCTCATGCTTGGGCGTGGAGCGGTCACTCGCCCTGACTTAACAGCCATCATCGCAGGTAAGCCTGATTTGGGTTGGGCAAAGCTATGTCAGCATCAACTAAACTTTATTAATGATAGCACCGATAACCAAAATGGTCTGATTGGACGCTATAAGCAGTGGCTTGCGATGCTCACCAAAGGCTACACTCAGGCGCATCAGCTTTGGCAAGTGGTCAAAAAACTCAAAAACAAAAGTGATATTGAGCAATTAATTATCCAAAGTACCCATCGCCATTGAGCATATCTTTTAGACCACTTAAAAGGCATGCTCACATTGAGCATCATCCGTGTTATCGGTCATTTTTACAATATGACCCATGGCAAAGGTATACTAAAACCAAGCGATTTGTCTAAATAGATTTATCAAACTGTGTGATGGGTTTTATTCAAACAATTTTTGCCCCAAATACTCACCTTGTTTTACCCCACCAAAACAGGCAAATAGCCCACTGCCAATGTGAGTGATGTACTCATTCATTTTATCCACCCGCCCAAGAGAACTTTGAATGGCGGTGAATTGCATGGGCGATTTTTGAAATGAAATAAACAACAGTCCTGCATCAAATTGACCCGTTTTTGGATCAATGCCACTGGCATAAGAATAAGAACGGCGAAGCAACTGCAATCCGCTGCGTTTAGCAAGTCCTGCATGTGAAATCTCAGGAATGATAAAATTACCTTCATCATCTTTAGCGGTAATGTCCAGATGGGCAAATTCATCACTTTGACCAATCGGCGCACCACTATCTCGATGACGGCCAAAGGTTTCATCTTGTCCGTTTAAACTGGTTCTATCCCATGTTTCTAGGTGCATTTGGATACGCCGAACGACCAAATAAGTACCATCTTTTAACCAGTCTGGCTGTTGAATCCAAACATGTTTATCAGCATTATCAAGTGTGTTGCTATTAGCCGTGCCATCTTTAAAGGCAAATAAGTTACGAGCGGTTTGATTGCCTGAATCAAAACCTAAGAATCCCGACTGACTCCATCGCATACTAACGCTTGAGCGGGCTTGGCGTACCAATTGGCGAACGGCATGAAAGCTGACTTGTGGATCATCACTGCAGGCTTGGATACAAATATCGCCCCCTGAATATTCTGGGCGGATTTGGTCTCTGGGGAATTTGGGCAAATCGCTAAATTCAGGCGGTTTTTTATCAGTTAAGTTTAATTTTTGTAAAAACGATGGGCTGACACCAAAAGTTAAAGTCAAGCCATATGCTCCAAGGCTATCGGCCTCACCTGTATCAACTGGTGGCACATGCGGATTTGAGCCATAAGGAGCGATATTATCGCCTTTGGTTAATCTTGCGGCATACTGTGTCCATTGTTTAAAAACCTCCTTGATATCATCCAACTTATCTGTATGCAAATCCAAGACCAAAAAATAGATGCTACGCTGTGCTGGCGTGATGATACCCGCTTGATGTTTACCATAAAAATCATACTGATTATCTGCCAAGCAGTGCTTGACATTGGTATTTTGTTCACCTGCCTGCTTGGGATTAGGCGGACTGTCGGGTTTGGGCGTATGGTCGGTTTGCCTGTCAGATTTACTTTCATGACCTTGTTGGCAGCCTGCCAATCCAATTGTACCAATACCAACAGCGACAGAACCAACACCCACTTTTGTTAAAAATTGTCGGCGATTGATTGGTTGTTTTATCGTCATTTATCATACCCCCAACTAACCATACTAATGGCAAATAAAGTTTAGCCTGTATCTTTATTTGCCTAGATTGATATACAGCAGCGTCATTGTTGATATGGGCGGTTACTGTAGCACCACGCCCATTTGTGCCAATGGCTCACCCAATTTATTGACCGCTTCGGCTAACGCTTTGGTTTCATCGGCACTCAGTTCATTATAAGGTTTGTAATCATGTTGACCAACTTGGTGAGTGGCAAGTAAATCATTGACAACTTGGAATTTTTCTGTTAATTCGACAACCAAATCAGGATTTTTAGCTTGTAGTTTTGGGGTTAAAATCTCAAAGATTTTTTGTGCCCCTTCAATATTAGCCTTAAAGTCATATAGGTCAGTTTTTGAGAAAATCTCTTCTTCGCCTGTGATTTTTGTGGTTGAAATCTCATTGAGTAAATCCACTGCACCCTCTACCATCAAATCACCCGTTACCTCAGCAGTTGGGATTTTATCTTTTAATTCTTTAATATCAGCAATCAGCTGCTGACCAAGTTCTTTGGTGCCTTCGGTAGTATTTTTTGTCCATAAGATTTTTTCAATGGCATGAAAGCCTGACCAAACCTCGCCTGCTTCTAGGTCAGCTTCACGGTTATCAATGCGTGGATCAAGGTCGCCAAAAATTTCAGCAATTGGCTCTGACCGCTCAAATGGCATACGAGCATGCGGATATAAGGCTTTGGCTTCCTCAAGCTGACCTGCATCAAGCAGAGCAACAAATTTTTGTGTCTGCTCCAATAAAATCTCCATCTGACCTGCTACCCAATGCTTATATTCAGTCGTTTCGGCACTCAAATCCACCATGGTGTCATCATCTGTTTTGTGATGCTCATGACCATCATGGCTGGGTTTATGACCATCCTGCGTTTGGGCAGGCTGCACAGGTTCGGTGGGTTTATCTGCTGGTTTTTGGCAAGCGGTTAAAGTCAATGCCAAAACACTGGCAGAAAGTAAAGATTTAGAAAAAGTTTGCATGATAAGTTGCCCAATGAGTCCCAAATAATTTATCTTAATATGATTTAAGATAATCAATGATAGATAAACGATATGAGAACCATTATAATATGAATAATAATGATTATCAATACACTATAAAGTATATTCTTATAAAACTATTAACCAAAAAATATGACTCTATTGGCTAAAAGTATCTGCTCTGATTGTATCGTTTTATCGATAAAATAGATATCAACTAACAAAAAACACCAAGACCCAACCTTAATCTCTACAAGTTCACCCATTTGATTGGAAGAAAAGGCAGCCAAGGCAGTGTCTTGGTGTTTTTGGATTGATGAGATAGCCAAATATAAGCTGGCTGTCAGTTTTGTTTGTTTTGGGACGAAATGATGGTATCAATCCACTGTTTATTCATCTGATTATTTGATAACTGCACGATATTTAACAACCGCTGTTGCACCAATGCCTATGTCTTGGATATTCCAGCGTAATACTTGATATTGCTTAAACGGCAAATTTTGAATAGAGCCGTCAGCTGCTGTGGTGCGAATTGGCATAAAGACAAAGCGTGAACCATCTGCCATGATCATCATGGTTAGTATTGTTCTAGGTGGTTAGGGTAAAATAGAGTTTGCTACCAAGCCATAATAATTAGCTATGTTTATATGAAAAATAGCTAATTATTAATCATCATTAAAATTCAATAAAATATGATCAATGCTAGGCATACCTACTTTATCGCCATTATTTTTCTATACAAATCATCAAAGGCTTTGATATTTTCTGAGCTTTCTGAAAGAGTACGCATATACAAGTCAACATCTTCATATTTAATTTTCAAAAACTCATCAAAAAATGATTTACCACGCCTGATGTTTGTATTTTCTGGAACATAAATATTTCCCTTCATTTTCTTGTTATTAAAAAAGAAAAGTATCGGTTTAATTTGTGTGTTTGGAAGTTCACGAACCAAATAAGCATATGTTTTAATGAATTTTCTGTTTATATCAACAAATTTTCCCGTATCGTGGTCATCATTGTATTTGACTTCTAAATAATAAACGATACCTGTTTCTTTATTTTTAAATAAAATATCAATATCATGACTGATTGAAGAAAGATTTAAATCATCATCATTTTTAATTTCATTTAAAAGTTTTAGAAATTCTTCATCAAGATTGATTATATTGCTATACTGGCATAAACTTATGAACTGGTCTATTCGGTTGTCATTTTGTGTGGATAATTGAAATTTATTGCTTTTTTTACCACTATAATCTTCTAGAATTTCATATCTACCGTCAGATTTTATTAGAAGAGTCATAAACTCTTCTAAAAAGTTCCCAAATTGGATATTCATACTTTGCAATATTCCACCAAAAATACGGTAATTTCTTGGTATAAAATGTATTTTTAGTTCATGCTTTTTAATCAAATTTTTTAGTTTATTTTCACTACTGCTATTGATTAAAATATTAGAAACCGCTTGGTTTATTAGGTCTGAAATTTCATCATTCATGGGGTTTGCCTGATTGGTTGGTGTATTCATATCTTAAACTATCAAGGGTAATAAAATTACCATCTCTAAACAAATAAAAATAATCCCAGCCGTTATTATTTATTTTCTTTAGATATTTGGCACTCATTTTATGTATTGACAAGGTTTCTTCATTGTCTTTTACATTACCGTCTCGGGTAACAATACAGATTTCATTTTTATTTTTATCAAATAAAGTTTGTCCAACACTCAAAAAATTAGCTTCAATAAGTGTTCTCATTGGTACTTTTGGAGGCTTGGTTTCCAAAGAAAGTAACTCAATATCATTAGGGTTTGGGGTAATTTTTGCAAGCCTATTTTCTGCTACTTCAATATATTTTGGTTCACGCTCTAACCCTATATAATTACGCCCCAAAGCCTTTGCAACCGCCCCAGTTGTACCAGTCCCAAAAAATGGGTCAAGAACCACATCATTTGGCTTTGATGATGATAAAATTACCTTGTAAAGTAGGGCTTCGGGCTTCTGTGTGGAATGGGCTTTTTTACCGTCTTCCCCTTTAATTCTTTCGCTTCCTGTACATAGTGATATTTGCCAAATACTGCGTTCTTGCTTATCATCATTTAAGTGTTTCATTGTTTTGTAATTGAAAGTAAATTTACTATTTTTACTTTTTGAACACCAAAGCATTGTTTCGTGAGCGTTGCAAAATCTCGTACCGCCAAAATTTGGTACTGGGTTTGTCTTATTCCAAATAACATCGTTTAAAATCCAAAAACCTAAATTTTGCATAATGTAGCCGATTCGGTATATATTTTGAAAAGAACCAATCACCCAAATTGAACCTGTTGGCTTTAAAACTCTTTTGCATTCTGTTAGCCATTCTTCACAAAAAGAGTCATACTGTTTAAAATCATTAAACTTGTCCCATTCATCTTCTACGCCTGAAAATTTTTCGCCATTAGTGCGTAGTAATTCCCCCTCCGTTTGCATAAAATACGGTGGGTCAGCAAAGATTAAATCAATGCTATTACTGGGTATTTTTTTTAAATTTTCTATACAATCCCCTTTTAAAATGGTATTGAGTAAATTATTAACAATTTCTTTTTTCATGCCTCAAAACCCTTAAATAAAAACTGTCATATTTTAACACTTTTAAGCATAAATCGTAAATTAATATCACTTATTAACCATAAATTCAATCAAGTTTGACAAGAACCAAAGAATTAATAAGATGGATAGAATTTGGATTCTAAACTGATTTTGGAATGACCCAAAATAAACACCAAAGCATCTTATCATGCTTTGGTATTCAACCAATTAACTCTAACTAAAAGGTAGATAAGCCACTTTTAAGTAATAGCAATTATTAACATTTTATTAAGTTGAACCAGCTTATTTTTAGCCAAATATAAGTTGGCTATCAGTTTTGTTTGTTTTGGGACGAAATGATGGTATCAATCCACTGTTTATTCATCTGATTATTTGATAACTGCACGATATTTAACAACCGCTGTTGCACCAATGCCTATGTCTTGGATATTCCAGCGTAATACTTGATATTGCTTAAACGGCAAATTTTGAATAGAGCCGTCAGCTGCTGTGGTGCGAATTGGCATAAAGACAAAGCGTGAACCATCTGCACTTGCTTGCGTGCCAACACTTGGTGATACCACACCCGTGAACTCTGTTCCTTGTGGCAAGCTTAAAGCCACACGCATATCACGCACACGATTGTTACCATCATTGGTAAGTAGCACCTGATATTCAATAAGATCGCCTGCCTTAATACTACTTTGAGCAGTGACAGGCTCAAGTGTTTCTTGGGCATTATCCTTGCGTACAATAAAGGCATTCATGACGGCATTAACATCTTCACTGGTTACCACAGTTGGTGTCGTTTTGGGTGATGAGGGCAAAACTGATGGCGTCTCTTCAGAAATGCTAGGCACAACAGCAGTCGTTTCGGTAACTACTGGCGGGGTTTGTGTTGGTGCGGTTGCACACGCAGACAACGCCAAAGCCATTACACTCAAAGAAAAAGCAGCAGAAATTTTCATAAATTTATCCTGTGTTGATCAAGTTTTATGTGTCCATAAGCATAGCACAGCTGATTGGCGGTGTGAATTTCTTGACTGTTTAATTATGGTAACTACTTACACATGCTTAAAACTGGCGACGATGATGGCGATTTTATCATATACCAACCTTATCAAGCAGATAAACCGCTTGGCATCTGCCCAAAACTTTGCTATCGTATTATGTATCTTAATAGTCATTAATGGGACATTTGACCAAAATCAGATGCTCTAGCCATATATATTTTTGCCATTCTTATTTTATCAGCCATTACATCTTGGGAGCATTTATGAATTCTGTCAGCACTTATCAGAACACCTCTGCACTCACGCCTGTGCATTGGTTTCGTAATTCTGCCCCTTACATTAACACCCATCGTGGCAAAACCTTTGTGGTTATGTTTGGTGGTGAGGCGGTTGCTCGTGATAATTTTAGTACGCTGATTCATGATTTTGCACTGCTACACAGCTTGGGCATCAAATTGGTGCTTGTGCATGGTGCACGCCCACAAGTGGAAAAAAATTTACAAGACCGTAAGCTGATATCAAACCTACATGAGAATGTGCGTGTAACACCGTATGAATCCATGCCTGCCGTCTTGGAGGCAGTCGGCTCAATTCGCCTACAAATCGAAGCACAACTATCTATGGGGCTTGCCAACTCCCCAATGTACGGATCTCGTATTGATGCCATTTCGGGTAATTTTGTGACCGCTCGCCCTTACGGTATCAGAGACGGTATGGATTATCAGATGACAGGTGAGGTACGTTCAATTGATGTTGATGCCATTCGCCATAATTTGGATAATGACCATATTGTCCTACTAGGGCCGACAGGGTTTTCGGTTACGGGTGAAATTTTTAATCTATTGGCAGAAGATGTGGCACTGACCACAGCCATTGCCCTGCAAGCTGATAAGCTGATTTTCTTAGGCAAGCAAGATGGTATCATCGGCCGAGATGGTCGCTTGTTGCATGAACTTATCCCCAATGAAGTCGATCGCCTGCTACGAGATTGTGATGATCATGAAGAGATTTCGCGCTTTTTACGCTGTGCTGCCAGTGCTTGCCGCCAAGGCGTCCACCGCACTCATATCATCTCTTATGCCAAAGATGGTGCATTGATTGAAGAGCTGTTCACGCGTGATGGATCAGGTACCTTGATTAGCCATGATCCTTATGAAGAGATCCGCCATGCAACGATAAACGATGTCATCGGTCTGCTTGAGCTACTTAAGCCCCTTGAAGAACAAGGCATCTTGGTACGCCGTAGCCAAGAGCGTCTAGAGCAGGAGATTGAGTTTTATAATGTGATTGAGCGTGATGGCACCATTTTGGGCTGTGCCGCACTTTATCCACTAGATGCCCAATCAGCAGAAGTGGCAAGCCTTGCCATTCATCCTGATTATCGCAAAAGCAGCCGTGGTGCTGATTTATTGGCTTTTTTAGAGCAGCAAGCACGAAGCCATGGACGCCATCAGTTATATGCTTTGACAACTCATACCGCCCATTGGTTTATTGAGCAAGGGTTTAGCGAGGTATCGGTAGATGAGTTGCCAAAAGATCGTCAACGCAGCTATGATCATAGTCGTAATTCAAAAGTACTTAAAAAATTATTATAATTGATGTATCAATAAAAATCCCAAGCGATGTGCTTGGGATTTTTATAGGCAGATGTTTTGTGATCAAATTAACCAAACACCCTAAGAAAAGCTTGTAAAATGGTTGCATTCACAAGATCCACAAAAAAAGCACCTACCATCGGCACGATCAAAAATGCCTTATGTGATGGGATATAGCGATCGGTGATGGCTTGCATATTGGCAATGGCGGTCGGTGTTGCACCAAGACCAAATCCACAATGACCCGCCGCCAAAACAGCAGCATCATAATCTTTGCCCATCGTACGAAAAGTAATAAAATACGCATAGCCAATCATCGCCAAAGTTTGTGCTGCCAAGATAATCAAGACAGGACCTGCCAAACCAGTCAACTCCCACAGTTTGAGTGATAATAAAGCCATCGCCAAAAACAGTGATAACGCTGCATTACCAAATACATCGATGGCACGATCAAACATATCAAAATTAAAGAAAGTGGTTAAAATATTACGAATGATGACACCGCCAAATAACGCCCAAACAAAGGTCGGTAACTCAAACAAAGTATCTTTTGCAACACCTGTCATAATGTCTGCAAATGCCAAACACGCAGCAAATAATGCCAAAGTTTCGATGGCTGAGCTTGCTGTAATCAAGCGAATATTATCAGATCGCTCAAACATCTGTTTATGTGCAGTATCATCATCAAGGTTGTGCTTGGTGCTGTATAATGGCTGGTCATTTGCCAATTGCTCCATCTTAGATGGGCTGACTGCATTGGCTGTTGGTTTGATGCCAAGCTTGTTGGTTAAACGCTTAGCCACAGGCCCACCGATAACACCGCCTGCCACCAAGCCATAGGTTGCACACGCAATGCCTAAGGTTGTTGCACCCACAACACCATATTTATCCTCAAAAGTATAACCCCAAGCACCTGCTGTACCGTGACCCCCTGTCAAAGATACTGAACCTGCAACCAATCCCAGCAAAGGATCTAGGCCCAAGGCACTGGCTAAGCCGACACCAACTGCGTCTTGAAGTAAAATAAATCCTGATACCACAAATAAAAAGATAATTAATGGCTTACCGCCTGCTTTTAAGCGTCCAAAATCTGCCGATAAACCGATGGATGCAAAAAACATCAACATACATGCTGTTTGTAATTCTTTTTGAAAAATAAAGCTATACCCAAAAAACCAATTTAGGCAATAGACAATCACCGCTGCAATTAAACCGCCTGCAACTGGCTCAGGAATATTAAAATCCCCCAAAAACTTAATTTTCTTGACCAAAAGACGCCCCAGTAATAATACCAGCGTCGCTAAAATCAGCGTATAATAGCCATTTAAAGTAATTTCCATAAGTATTCCTATCAGGGCAAATTTCACACTTTATCATGCACAGTTATACTGCTGCACCAGCCAGTCATGATAATCCCAAGTTGTTTAGTCAATTTAAGACGCAGCAATAATTATAAAGCATATTATTTATAGCCATCAGCGTATTTAAACAATTACAGCATTCATTTGTTACAATTTATTTCAAAAATGGCAATCTATCCGTGTTTAGATGCTTGGCAAATCTATGAAACAAATTCATCTTATCCATCATCAACTGCCAGACACCCAGCTAAACTCATCTAAAAACCCCAAACCATATCGATTTGGGGTTGCAAGCATGTCGACATAAGCCAAATTAACGCAAAAATGCGCGTGCATTACGGAATAATCGCATCCATGCACCATCATTGGTCCATTCATCGGGCTTCCAAGAATGATTTACGGCGCGTAGGGTACGCTCAGGATGTGGCATCATCAAAGTCACACGACCATCATTACTACAAATGCCCGTGATGCCCTGTGGCGAGCCATTGGGGTTTAGTGGATAATGCTCAGTTGGATTGCCTTGGCTATCAACATAGCGAAGTGCGATTTGACCATGATAAGTTAAGTCTGTCATCGATTTATCATCTAAATTGGCATAACCCTCACCGTGGGCAATAGCAACAGGCAGAATGCTATCTTGCATCCCTTTGAGCAATACAGATTTGGTACGCTCAACCCGTACATTCACTGTGCGTGCCTCAAAACGAGCAGATTTATTGGCAATAAAACGAGGGAAACTCTCAGCACCAACCATCAAGTCTTTTAACTGGCTCATCATTTGGCAGCCATTACAGACGCCTAGGGCAAAAGTTTCGGGACGATGGAAGAATCTGGCAAACTGCATCCGCATCTCATCATGAAATAATATTGAGTTTGCCCAGCCAGAACCTGCACCCAGCACATCACCGTAACTAAAACCGCCACATGCCACCAAACCCTCAAAATCACGCAGGTTAATTCGTCCACTCATCAGATCGCTCATATGCACATCAATGGCATCAAAACCTGCACGCACAAAACCTGCACCCATCTCCAGATGTCCATTAACGCCTTGCTCACGCAAGATGGCAACTTTTGGTTGGGTAGTACGGCTGTTGACATAGGGGGCTTCTACCGCCAAATCCAAATCATAATTGGCATCGGCAATCAAGCCATGATGATTCATATCATCAATTAAAGCAAACTCTTGATCGGCACAGATTGGATTATCACGCAAACTTTGGATGGCATGGCTAACTTTTGTCCACTGTTTTTGAAGCTCGCTACGAGTAAAAGACAAGGTCTGACTTGGTGTGGTAATGCTTAATACATCAAGACCAGCACCGCCTGCTGGTGTTGTTTTTGCTTGACCAATCAAGCTGACAAACTCACTAACGCCATGCGTTTTGGCCAAATCAATAAATGCTGGCACATCATCAGGCAATACTTGAACCACAGCACCTAACTCCTCGGCAAATAGCTGACCGAGCAAATTTTCATCACTAAGTGCAAGGGTAATCGCCATACGACTGGCAAACTGTATCTCTGCCACCGAAGCAATTAAACCACCATCACCAATGTCATGATAAGCTTGAATAATGCCTGCTTTGGCTGCTGCCTGAATAAAAGCAAAGAAATTGGCCAAATCCTCTGGTCGCTCCAAATCTGGACAATCACAGCCCAGCTGATTTAATGTTTGCGCCAAAATTGAGCCACCCAAACGCAATCTGCCTGATGACAAATCAATGCGATACAATGCCGAATCGGTATTGTTTAAGGCGGCGGTGAGTGTACCTGACACATCTTGAACAGGGGCAAAGGCTGTAATAATCAGACTCATCGGTGAGGTAACCGATTTTTCAACACCATCTTCGCCCCAAACCGCTTTCATCGATAAGCTGTCTTTGCCCACTGGAATGGCAATACCAAGTGCTGGGCATAGCTCTTCGCCCACCGCATGAACCGCATCAAACAATGCTGCATCTTCTGTTTCATCGCCACACGCTGCCATCCAGTTGGCAGACAAAGTAATGTCGCTGATTTTATCAATGCGTGCTGAGGCAATATTCGTCACCGCTTCAGCGACTGCCAAGCGTGCAGAAGCTGCTGGGTTGATGAGTGCAACAGGTGCACGCTCACCCATTGCCATGGCCTCACCTGTGATAGCATTTAAGGCGGTACTCGTGACTGCACAATCTGCGACAGGCACCTGATAACGACCAACATATTGATCTTGGGTAACCATACCTGTAATCGAGCGGTCGCCGATAGAGATTAAAAAAGACTTGCTGGCAACTGTGGGATGGCGCAACACATCTTTAATGCTGTCTTTGATATTCACCGAAGCTGTATCTAAAGGCTTAAGGGTAAATTCGGTACGATTAAAGCTTCGCTTCATTTTGGGAGTACCGCCCAATAAAACCTGCATCGGCATATCCACAGGACGCTCTGGAAGCAAGCTATCATCAACGATCAGTTGACGCACTGTGGTTGCTGTGCCTAAAATGGCATAAGGACAACGCTCACGGCTACAAATGCTGTCAAACAGTGCCTCACTTTCAGGGCGAATGGCAAGCACATAACGCTCTTGTGCTTCATTTGACCAAATTGCCATGGGTGACATACCCGCCTCAAGCGAAGGGACTTTGCGTAAATTCAGGTGTGCTCCAAGCTCATGATCATCAACCAGCTCTGGCATGGCGTTGGACAATCCGCCAGCACCGACATCATGGATTGAGATGATTGGGTTGGCATCCACACCATCTTTGGTCATCGCCCAGCAGGTATCAATCACCTCTTGACAACGGCGCTCCATCTCAGCATTATCACGCTGCACCGACGCAAAATCTAAGCCCTCATCAAGTTTACCACTATCAACCGAACTGGCAGCACCGCCACCCAAGCCAATCTGCATGGCAGGTCCGCCCAATACAATCAACAAATCCCCCTCTTGGATGGCATTTTTTTGGACCAAGTCACGCTTGATATTACCATAGCCACCTGCAATCATAATAGGCTTATGATAACCACGCATTTGGCTACCATCTTGATGGTCAGAAGTATCTAGCTGAAAGGTACGAAAATAACCATTTAAATTAGGACGACCAAACTCATTGGCAAATGCTGCACCGCCCAACGGTCCTTCAATCATAATATCCAGTGCCGATGCCATACGAGAAGGCTTGCCATAACTGACGGCCGATACCTGCCCTGTTGTTTCCCATTTTTCAGGCATGGTCGGTAGATGTAAATGCGAAACACTAAATCCTGTCAAACCTGCTTTAGGCTTACCGCCACGGCCTGTTGCACCCTCGTCACGAATCTCACCACCTGCACCCGTTGCTGCACCTGCAAATGGGGCAATGGCGGTTGGGTGATTGTGGGTTTCAACCTTCATCAAGATGTCAATTTGCTCTTGATGAAACCCATATTGGGCATCGCCTTCGGTCGTTTTGGTGGGATAAAAACGCTCTGCCACAAAACCCTCCATGACAGCGGCATTATCTTTATAAGCCGATAAAATACCCTCTGGATTTTGTTCATGCGTGTTGCGAATCATTTTAAATAAAGACTTAGGCTGCACCTCGCCATCTACCGTCCATTCAGCATTAAAGATTTTATGACGGCAATGTTCTGAATTGGCTTGAGCAAACATCATCAACTCAACATCTGTTGGGTTACGACCCAGCTTGGTGAAATTTTCCACCAAATATGTCATATCTTGGTCGGATAATGCAAAACCATATTCAGCATTTGCTTGTACTAAAGCATCTTTACCCATGCCCAAAATATCAACCACGCTCAAGTGGGCAGGTTCGCCATCAACAAACAAAACCGACACATCCGATAGCTCATAGACAAGGCTTTGGGTCATACGGTCATGTAAAATTGATTCAGCGATGGCAGGCAAACGCTTGGGTAAATGCTCGCCTGTCAGTGTATACACAATGACACGCTCAACTCGCCCAATAGTGACACCACAGTTATTAAAAATATCTGTTGCTTTAGATGCCCAAGGGCTAATCGTCCCAAAACGAGGGGCAACCACCACTTGAATTTGTGTATCATCAGCGGTCTTTAGGCTGGGCGTTTGACCTTGGTTTAATAAATCAATCGCCTTTTGGCGGTCAGATTCTGACAGCGGTGTATCAAACACATAAACTTGCTGACTGCTCAAGGTGTGAATATTTAGCCCAGCTTTTTGTTTGAGTTGGTCGGCTAATTTTTGTGCTTGAAAATCTGTCAAAAAATCCAAGCCTGCGATGGTGCTCATCATGGTGGTTACCCTTTGCTAAAGACGCCAAAAAGGTGGCAATGGTATCAAAAATAAATGTCTTTTATTATAACAGATTTTCAGGCAATATTTTAGGTAAATCAAATAAGCAATGAAAATTTCATCCCTAATATCAAGATTATTTTGGGCTTAATCGCACCTTAAAAAGCACTCAGTCTAGGCTAGATAAATCAAGCTTTGGATTGATATAAAAGACCAAAAAAGTACCCACCGCTACCAAAATGCTGGTCGTGATGCCAAGGCGGGTGACAGGATCTAGCTCAAATAAACCAATCAGCAGACCACCAAAAATACCTACCGAAAACTGCAACGCACCTTGTAATGCACTTGCCAAGCCTGCACGCTTTTTTTGAAACGCCAAAGCAATGGCAGTTGCATTTGGCTGTGTCAAACCAAGCCCTGCAATACAAATAAACAGACTGGCAAATACCCAATAAAAACTTGCTTTACCGCCAAAAATAAGCCCCAATATCAATAATACACCAGCTGCCGCCAACTGAATGACTGCCCCTGTGCGTAGTAGATTTACCAAATGAAAACGCTTCGTCAAAAATTGGTTCACCTGCGTCAATGCAATAAACCCAAACGCATTCGCCCCAAAAGCGATGGCAAATTGATGCTCTGTCAGCCGATAATTCACCATAAACAGCTCACTTGAAATTGACAAATAAATAAAAAACGCACCTTGAAGCAACCCTGATGCGACTGCAGGCAACATAAAAGTACGGTCTTTCATCAAAGCAAAATATTGCCCAAAGCTTTCAGACATCGGACGAGTATTGCGGTTTTCAGGCTTTAGGGTTTCTTTTAAGAAGCATTTGGTTAATAATAAATTTAGCACCCCAAAACTTGCCAAAAACCAAAATATGCCATGCCAATCTGCCACTTTTAAGATTAATGCACCCAAACTTGGTGCCAAAATCGGTGCAACACCCATCACAAGCACCATCAAACTAAAAGCGCGTGCTGATTGCACGGGATTGAGCGTATCACGAATGGCGGCTCGTGTGACAACGGTCGTCACACAGGCACCAAGTGCTTGTAAGGTTCTTGCAATAAATAGCACATATGCGTTATTGGTTGTTGCACAGATGATTGATGCGATGATAAAAATGCTCATGCCCAAGTATAACGGGCGTACTCGCCCAATACGATCGCTAAATGGTCCATAAAACAGCTGCCCAAACACCAATCCCAAAAAATACGCTGGCACTGATTTGGCAATTGTACTGACATTGACGCTAAAATCTTCTGCCATACTCGGAAACGCAGGCAAATACATATCAATCGATAAAGGTCCGATGGCAATCATCACGCCCAGCATCATCACCCAAAGCACGGGAAATTTTGTCTCTTGGTTGTTTGTTATGGTCATTTTAGGCTATCGTTATGTATGGGTTTGTCATAAAAATGATTATTGTATCATAGGTATGTTCATTTTAATTTTTATTCATTTGCAAAATATCTTGCAAGCCCTACTTATTTTTGATAAAAATAACCTTCGTCCTTTTCTTTAATTGATGCCACCCATGACCACCGCCCTGCCATCACTTGCCCCTCTAATCTTACAACATCAGCTGATGACAGAAGACGCCTTATCAAAAGCTGCCACTGATGCCAAAAATTTGCAACGCGCATTTGTTCAGCATTTGGTCGCAAGCGGACTCATTGATGCCGCCAAGCTTTTGCACATCCAAAGTTTAAGCTACAATTTACCCATTTATAAGCTATCCGACCAGCTTAGCCAAGTCGTTGAAACAGGCTGCGACCCTGCGTTATTTATTAAATATCGGATACTGCCTTTAAGCTGTGATAAGCACACGCTGACCTTAGCCATGAGCGATGTCACCGATAAAGACGCCATTGGGGCCATGCGTTTTCATGCACGCCGTCAGATCCGACCTGTGCTGGTTGAAGAAGATAAGCTATCTGCCTTATTAGATAGGCTATATTTAGATACAGATACTTTTAATGATACCCCAAAAATAGGGTCAAACTCCCAAGCCGAAACAGACGACGCCCCCACCGTAGGCTTTGTCAATAAGTTATTCACCGATGCCATCCGCCTAAAAGCATCCGATATTCATTTTGAGCCTTATGACACCAGTTATCGTATTCGCTTTCGTATTGATGGGGTGATGCAAGTGATGCACAATCCACCCAAATCAATGGCCGCTCAGATTGCCTCTTATATCAAAGTCATGGCAAATTTGGATATCGCTGAGCGTCGCCGTGCTCAAGATGGACGCTTAAAATTTACCACTCAAGATGGGCGATCGGTGGACTTTCGTGTCAGTACACTGCCCACTTTACATGGTGAAAAAGTCGTACTAAGGCTACTGGATTCTACTCAGGCACTCATTGGGCTAGATGAGCTTGGCATGGATGATGCTCAAAAACAGTTATTTATTCATGCACTGTCACGCCCTCAAGGCCTGATTTTGGTTACAGGTCCTACAGGATCAGGTAAGACAGTTTCACTATACACAGCTTTGATGCGTCTTAATCAATCTGAAATTAATATTTTAAGCTGCGAAGATCCTGTCGAGATTAACTTAGCTGGCATCAATCAAGTCAATATCAATCCCAAAGTACAGCTGGATTTTGCCGATGCACTCAGAGCATTTTTACGCCAAGACCCTGATGTCATTATGGTTGGGGAAATTCGTGATACTGACACCGCCCAAATCGCCACAACCGCTGCTCAAACGGGGCATTTGGTGTTATCAACGCTGCACACCAATTCAGCCAGCGATACCATTACTCGTATGCACAGCATGGGCGTGCCGTCTTTTCATTTGGCAAGCAGCTTAAGCCTAATCATCGCCCAAAGATTAGCTCGCCGACTGTGTGATGCATGCAAAAAACCCATCACCATTCCCGATGAGGCATTACGCTTGGCAGGGTTTAGCGATCAAGATATCGCCAAACAGCCAACACTGTACGCACCTGTCGGATGCCATAAATGTAACAATGGCCACAAAGGACGCATTGGTATCTTTGAGATATTGCCCATCACGCCGCCCATGGCCGAATTGATTTTAACGCAGGCATCTGCCGCCAAAATCGATGCTTTGGCACGCACCCAAGGTCATGACAATCTTAGACAAGCAGGCATCAAAAAAGTACTCGCTGGCCAAATCAGCCTCACTGAGATGCACCGTGTCACCTCTGACTCGTGGCTAAACCACCAAAGCGCTGTGCATCATACCGTGGATAAATCGCATTTTTAATGAAAAAATTAAATAAACCTTTGATAAATCAAGGTATGACAAATAAGACCTTGTCCAAATCGCCCAAAATGCTCATTTTTGATTACCATGCCAAATCTTATGATGGCAAAACGGTCAGCGGTCAAATCAGTGCCAACAACATGAGCTTGGCAAAGGCACGGCTACGCAAACAAGGTTTTTATCATATCCATCTGACTGCTAAGCAAGCGCGGTGGCACTTTGAGCGTCCCATTGCCAATAAGCAGATTTTGCTTAGCCTTCGTACCTTGGCCACACTCTTAAAATCAGGTGTCGTTTTGACTGACGCACTAGATATCGCTGCCAATACCACAACGAACGGCCGCTTATCAAACAAGCTCATCCAAATCAAGCAGTGCATCGAACAAGGAGAGAACTTCACCCAAGCCATTGCCAGTCATCCAGAATTTGGCAGCTTAACACTGGCACTCATTGATGCTGGCGAAAAATCTGGTACGCTTGATATTATGCTTGAGCGAGCCGCTGAGCACGCTGAACAACAAGCACTTCGCCAATCTCAGCTTAATCAAGCGTTGCGTTATCCTGTCGCCATCGCACTTACTGCACTTATCGTCAGCACCGTGATGCTTTTAAAAGTCGTGCCAAGCTTTGCAGCAAGCTTTGGCAATATGGGTAATGAACTACCAACCATCACGCTGTGGGTGCTGTTGCTGTCACAATGGTTATCGGCAAATTTTTGGCAGCTACTATTGGTGGCGATAACGAGCATTGGGCTATTTATTTATTTTTATAAAACCAACACACGCCTAAGGCTTTGGTGTGCCAACACTGCTTTTGGCTTGCCCATTTTTGGTAAACTCATCCAAGCGGTTGGTAGTGCGCGTTTTGCTCAGACATTATCCACCACATTTAGCTCAGGCGTGCCTTTGGCACAGAGTATTGTTTTGGCGGGGCGAGCCTGTCATCATGTGCTATTTTTTGATGCCAGTGAACAGATTGCAAAAGCTGTCAAAACTGGCACACCTTTGGGTCAAGCCATGGCAGACACCAAGCTGTTTTCGCCCATGAGTGTACAGATGGTAACGGTGGGCGAAGCCTCAGGCAGGCTGTCTGAGATGCTTGATCAAATTGCCAAACACCATGATAAAGAGGTCAAAGATAAAATTGATGCTTTGATTGGCATAATTGAGCCTGCCATCATCATTGTTATGGGTGTGCTCATCGGTGGGCTTGTACTGGCGATGTACTTACCAATATTTAATATGAGCATGGGGGCATAATGGCTTTAATATCATTGGCGTCTATGCCCAACTGGATATGGTACACCCTAATTGCTCTACTGGGTGCAGGCGTGGGCGGCTATCTTATCCATCTGATATATACCCTGCCTTATCAAATGATGCTTGAATGGCAGGCAGAGATGATACAGGTGCTTAATCCCATCATCTTGGATAACACCCAAGATAAGCTTTTGACAGGCTTTGGGTCATCTTATCATCAAAAAGTCGCACCTGTCTATTTATACGCCATTATGATACCACTTAGTGCCTTACTCAGTGTCAGTACGCTGGCTATCCAAGGCATATCAATCATTGGTGCTTTGTCGGTGATCTTTGTGTGGTTTAGTCTTGGGCTGGCAGGCATCGACTATCGAGTGCAGATACTGCCTGACCGTCTTGTGTTGCCACTTGGCATGATTGGCTTGATGGCAAATGGCTTTGGGATTTTGACCACACCTACAGATGCCATCTTTGGGGCGGTCGTTGGGTTTTTGGTACTTTGGCTAATCAATGCCTTGTATCGTTTGGTACACCGACAAGATGGCATGGGGCTTGGGGATGCCAAACTTTTGTCCGCTTGCGGGGCATGGCTTGGTGTATGGCAGCTGCCTGTGATTGTGTTTATTGCTGCAGCGTTGGGTGTGGTGGCAGGCATCATCATCCAAAGACACCAAGGCAAGGCATCTGCGTTTGCTTTTGGACCTTATCTTATTATGGCAGCTTGGGTGGTTTTGCTCTTTGGTGAGTACATACAGGCATATGTTGGTATCAGATAAGGATATTTTATCAAATCTTTTATCATTGATTTAAGGTAGACATACAGAACTTGGCTACTTGACTGCTGTTAATTTATTTAAAATGGTAAGCAATTATTGAAACTCACATGAATTAAAACATACCATAAGGAGAGATGATGTTCATATTAGGTTTGACTGGTGGCATTGGTAGCGGAAAAAGTGCCGTCAGCGACTATCTTGGTAAGAAAGGCATCACAGTGGTCGATGCTGACATCATCGCTCATCGCCTAACATCGGACAACAGTCCACTTTTGATTACCTTAAAAAAAGTACTGGGAGATTGGGTGCTTGACCATCAAGGCAGGTATGATCGTGCAGCAGTGCGGACGAGGGTCTTTAGTGATCCACAGACTTTAGATCGGCTCAATGCCGTCATACACCCTGCCATTCATCAAGCCATCTTAGATGAGCTTGACTGCTCACGGTCTGCTTATACGATACTTTCGGTGCCGCTTTTATTTGAGGGGCGACACAAATCCCCCAATCTGCTGGCACTTTGTGATCATGTGCTTGTCGTAGATACCAGTGCTAAGATTCAAAGACAGCGTGTCGCCAAGCGTGATGGTCATAATCCCACTCAAATCCAAGCCATCATCGATCAACAAATCAGCCGAGAACAGCGATTGGACTTGGCTCAAAAAATCGGTGCAGACATCTTAGTCAATGATAAAACACTTGATGAGATTCACCAAACCCTTGATATACTTCATCAAAAATATCTGGCAATGGCAGCACAACATGGCTTAAAATGAGCTGTTCGGCTTTTTTAAGAACGCCTGCTCTTGTGTGGTGGATACTCGCCCAAGTATCGCATTGCGATGCGGATAGCGTCCAAATTCATCAATAATTTCTTTATGCCGACGCTCATACGCCACTGTTGTGGTATCGGTGAATTGCTCAAACAGCGTCATGGCTTTTTTATGAATCAGCTTAGATTCTGAATGCATATACGGCATGAGCATAAACTTACGCTCATCTAAGGCTAAAGACTCAAACTCTGGTAATACGATCGCTTCTTGGGATAATACCAACGCCATACCATCATTCTCAAAAGCTTTTGGTGTATCTCGATAGATATTGCGTGAAAACTGATCAAGCACAATAATCTCAGCCAACCGACCCAAAATATCATGACGCCAATCTGCACATTCGCCAGCTGTCGCCGACTCTAGCACTTTGCCAAACTGATGGCTAATTTTTTGATCAAACTCAAAAGATTTAGCAAACCACAATGGCTGAGCGTCTTTTGAAAACCAAAATTCTAATACCGATTGTGCCAAAGGATGCATGATAATCTCTCCAAACATATCATCATATCGTTCATATTAATAATACTGATAAAATAAAAACAGTCTTTATTAGTCACCGCCCAAACTTATCATTTTAAAGACAGGATTAAGACAGCTTAATTAATCACCCTGCCGCTCACCATACTTATGCCCAGATGTGGATTTCATTTCGTTTTATCGTATCTGTGCTTTAATTGGCTTTGGTTTTGGTGTGATGTCGTTCACCCACTGATTTAGCCCATTTATAAGCAGTTTGGTGAGCGTGTTAAATTATCTGCTGATGGCTTTTTTAAACAAGTTTCCCAAATCGTCCATCAACGCATAAAACACAGGAATCACTACCAAGCTTAATAATGTTGAGGTGATTAAACCACCAATGACCGCTGATGCCATTGGGCGGCTAAATGTTGAATCAACCCCACCCAATCCGATCACCAAAGGCAACATGCCTGCACCCATGGCGATGGTTGTCATGATGATGGGCTGGGCACGCTTGCGACACGCATCAATGAGCGCATCAAAGCGGCTTAAGCCTTGTTCATCTTGAGCAATGATGGCATAATCCACCAATAAAATGGAGTTTTTGGTGGCAATACCCATGAGTAAAATCAGCCCAATCATGGCAGGCATCGACATGCTACTACCTGTAACAATTAGCCCAATAAACGCGCCGCCAACAGATAACGGTAAAGCCATCAAAATCGTTAAAGGCTGTAAAAAACGATGAAACAACAGCATCAGCACCGCAAAAATACAAAATATCCCAACTGCCATCGCAAGTATAAAGCCAGTAAATAGCTCAGCCATATCCTCAGCTTGCCCCTCATCAATCAGATGGATGCCCTCAGGGAGGTTTTGCATAATTTGGGTGGATTTGACACGATCAATCAGATCGCCCAAAGAGGCATCTTTGGTAGGCAATACCGTGATTTTTATGGCACGCTCACGGTCTAGACGGCTAATACTTGCTTCACCTGTGGTGAATTTTAAAGATGCGACATCTTTTATCTGAACAGGCACCGCCTTTGAGCTTGGTACATAAAGATTGGATAAAGTGGTTAAACTTTGCTTATCTTCATGGCTTAAGCGAGTTACAATAGGCACTTGGCGAGTATCTAGGCTAAGCTTTGGTAAGGCATTATCATAATCACCTTGGGTAGCAACACGCAATGTATTTGCCAAATCTGCTGTTGTGATGCCTTTATCCGCCATGCTCAGCTCATTAGGAATAACTGACAGCTCAGGTCTGGGCAAGGCGTTGTTATTAATCACACTTGCCACCATCGGTAAGACACGGATTTGTCTGATGATCTCATGAGCGGTGGCATCAAGTTTTTTTGCATCAGCACCTGTGATCGAAAAAACATAGCCCGCCTCACCGCCACCTGCTGACATGCCAACATTAAAGCGTGCCGCTGGTACAGTCAAAAGTGCTTGATTAATATCTGATTCAATCTGTGTTTTGGTTGCACGCATGGTACGCTCGGCAAGCTTAACATCAAGCTTTGCGGTATTGACTGATCCACTACGCATACTACTTGGGTCGCCCGAGCTGTGTGATGAACCCACTGTTAATAAGACACTTTCAACCCCCTTGACCACTTTGACTTTATCGACCGCCATTTGGGCGATACGCAGCGTATCATCAAAGGTTGCATCAGGTGTCAGCTCAATGCTAACTTGGGTTTGATTCGCTTCATCAGGTGGAATAAATGCTGATGGCAAAAAAGATGCCAACATCAGTGAGGCAATAAAAAATCCCGATACAAAGGCGACTGTCATGGTACGATGCTTTAGCGTCCAAGCCACTATCTGAAGATAAGCTGCCATCAATTTACCAGCAGGTTTTTGGGTATGAATGGATGGGCGTAAAATATACGCTGCCATCATCGGTGTCAGCAGGCGAGCAACCAACAGTGAAATAAAAATTGCAATAACCGCCGTCCAACCAAATTGGCTAAAAAACTGTCCCACGACCCCGCTCATAAATGCCGTTGGCAAAAATACCGCAATCAGCGTAAAAGTTGTTGCAACGACCGCAAGCCCAATCTCATCAGCCGCCTCAATGGCAGCTTGCATGGGGGATTTGCCCATATTAAGATGGCGAACAATGTTTTCAATCTCCACAATTGCATCATCCACCAAAACACCAATCACCAAAGTCAATGCCAACAGCGAAATCATGTTTAAGCTAAAACCAAACAAATACATGATAAAAAAAGTTGGAATAATAGACAATGGCAATGCCGTGGCTGCCACAAAAGTGGCTCGCCAATCTCTTAAAAAGATAAATACCACAATCACCGCTAAAATACAGCCTTCAATCAACATACGCATTGTTGCTTGATAGCTTTCTTCGATGGGTGCAGCATAATCAACGATTTTTTCGATTTTCAGGTCAGTCATTTGAGCCTGTAAGTCAGCCAAGGCATCATCAACTGCGGCCACCACGGAGGTCTCACTTGCACCTTTTGAGCGTGTGATACTAAATGCCACCACCTCTTCACCATCAAGCTTTGCTAAAGATGTCATATCAGCATGGGTATCTTCAATAACCGCCAAACTACCCAATCGCACCGCTGTTCCTGTTGGTGTGGTGATTTGTAGGTCATTTAATTCCTGAACCCGTTGACCTGAACCTAGTATGCGTATTGTCTGAATCTGATTGCCAATCTTTGCTTCACCGCCTGAAGCATCTTGCCATTTGGCATAAATCTGCCGAGCCAGTTGACTGATGGGCATGGATAAGCTTGTCATCATATCCATCTTAGGCTGTATCAAAATCTGCCGCTCAACGCCACCAATACGGCTGACACTTCCCACCCCAGCGATATTTGATAATTGTTTGGTAATCGTATCATCGACAAACCATGATAATTTGGTATCACTCATACCCTGTACAGCAACCGAATATGTCGCCACAGGAAACCCTGCTGTAGAGACTTTTGAGATGATGGGCGGATTGGCAGCAGCAGGTAATTGCCCTTGGACTTCGCTGACAGCTGAACGCACATCGTCAAGTGCTTCATCATTCGGTTTTTCAAGCTCAAAGACCGTAAAAATGGTTACCGCACCTGTTTGTAGTGTGGTACGAATGCTTTTAACGCCCTCAATATTGGCAAGTTTATTTTCAACTTTTTTGGCAACATCATTTTCAAGCTGATCAGGCGATGCTCCCGCCAAAGTAATGGTTGTTACCACCCCCGGTAGGTCAATATCAGGAAATTGCTGAATTTTCATTTGTAAAAATCCATAAATTCCCAAAATCATCATCAAGGTAAAAAATAAAATGGCAACCAAAGGATTTTTGATAGAATAAGACGAAATATTCATGATATCACCTTAGCGTGTGTTGCCATGACTGGGATTTAAAGCAGGTTTTGGCGCTTTACTGGTTTGATTATGATCCACATCTTGCCCGTTGATGGTTGCGACAATGACCAAATCATCATCATCTAAAAAGCTGGCACTGGTTGCAACAATCAAGTCACTTTGCGGTAAATCATCTATTGCAACTTGATTGTCTTGTTGGGTGATGATGGTAATCTGCCGACGCTTGACTTGGTGATATGTCCGACCATCGTCACCGATGTTTGGTATTAATTGCCAAACATAATCATAGCCATCTAAACTCATCAACGCACTAAGCGGTACAGCATTATATCTTTGGGCATCAAATAAAAACTCACCAGATTGATACATGCCAGCACTGGCACCGCTGTCTCTTGGCAGACGCACATGGACTGTGATATCTCGGCTATCATTGGTAACAGGACTTAGGCGAGTAACCTCTCCTGTCACCTGCCGACCTGCAATCTCAACAGACACCGTTTGGCCCACATGGATATTGGCGGCGTCGGCAGGTGGCACAGCTGCTTGCCACTCAAGCGTACCATCTATGATGATGCTAAATAGTGGAGCACCTGATACCACTGCACCAACTTGTGCATTTTTGGCACTGATTATGCCACTGACAGGGGCAGTAATCAGACCTCGCTGCTGATTGGTACGAACACTTTCGACATGGGCCTTAGCGGCGGTAACATTCGCCAAAGCTTGCCGAAGTGCGGTATGATAAGCATCAACCTCTTGGCGGCTCACCGCATCAATGGCTAACAATGGCTCGGTGCGTGCCAAATCGGCAGCTGCTTTTTCTTGTGCAGCAACCGCTGTGGCAAGCTCAGCTTCAGCAGAAGACAACTGTTGCTCAAAGGTTCGTGTATCAAGTGTTGCAAGCACTTGCCCTGCTTTGACAAATTCACCAACTTCAACAAGCACCCGCTCAATGGCGACACCGCTGATCTGACTACCAACCTCCGCCGTTTCAACTGCAGCCACCACGCCATTAGCTGGCAGGCGATTTTTGATTGTGATCGGTGTGGGATGTACCGCTTCCACCGCCATCACTGCTGCGTTTTGGTTTTGGGCAGCTTGCTTGGACGGCGTCTCTTGGTTTGGTGATAACATAAATCGCCCAATGAGTACGCCAATAATCATACTCACCCCAAAAAATACAATCCATTGCCAAAGGGGGCGAGCAGGTGGTGACTTGTAATTTTGATGAACAGTCATAAAAATACCATTTTAATCCATTTAGTTAATACGCATTTGCTCAACATCAAGCCAACCAAGCTTAGGTTATGCACGGCGATGGCCCAATTTTTTGCGGATACGAGTGAGCATTTGGCGTGACATACCCAAATAAGAACTCAAATCAGACACCGAAATTCTGGCCGCCAATTTGGGATTTGTTTCAATAAATCTAACATAACGAGCCTGTCCATCGGTGATAAGTAGGCTGTCGATACGAGCGATGTTTTGTGCTAGGACCTGGGTCAGATTTTGGCTGATATAACGATAAAAAATCGGATAACGCTGACAGCAGTATTCATAATGTGCCAAGCTTATGGCGATGATGATACTAGGTTCAATAGTTTGTAGGCTATATCGGCAAACCTCATCGCCAAGAAACGCTTGATATTCACCAATACCATCACCTTCTTGCATAAAATGCACATTGACCACACCGCCTTGGTCGGACTGATATTCAAGCTTACACAGTCCTGCCAAGATGACGCCAATTTGATCTTGTACCTGCCCTGCCACTTGCCAATAGCTTCTTGCAGGCAGCCGCTGTATCTGAAATCCTCTCACCACATCTTTGACTTGCTCTTCGCTTAGCTCAGGCATGGTATATGCCCAATGCTGTATCCATTTATGGATGATTTGGCTGTCAGTCAAGCGTGTACAATCGGCAAATAATGCCAAGCTATCGTCATCAAACATTGACATAATCTTTAGATTCCGGTAGCCAAGTATTCATGATTGCCAATGCTGTTGGCAGTTTATCAGAAGTTTTGATTAATTGGCGTGCAATATCACCTGCTGCCTCAAGCAGCGCTTCATCACGCACAATATCCGCCAAATAATAACCCATGTCTCCAGTTTGGCGTTTACCCAAAAGCTCACCTGCACCTCTTAGCTCCAAATCCTTTTGGGCAATGACAAAGCCATCGGTGCTGTCTTTGAGTACATTGAGCCGCTCAATGCCTGTTGGTGATAATGGCAGCTGATACAGTAACACACAAAAGCTTTTGGCAGATCCACGCCCAACACGCCCTCTTAGCTGATGCAACTGGGACAATCCTAAGCGTTCAGCATTTTCGATCACCATCAATGACGCATTGGGTACATCCACACCCACCTCGATCACGGTTGTGGCGATGAGTAAATCTATATCGCCTGCCTTAAATGCTTGCATCACCGCCTGTTTGTCGGCAGCTTTCATCTTGCCATGCACAAGCCCTGTCCGAATATCAAGCCGATTGGTCAAATCCTCATAAGTCAGCTGAGCTGACTGCACATCCAAAGCCGACGACTCCTCAACCAGTGGACACACCCAATACGCTTGCTTACCAATCTGACAGTTGTCTTGTATACGCTCAATCACCTCATCTCGGCGATCTCGGTTAATCGTCACTGTGGTGATTGGCGTACGGTTGGGTGGCAGCTCATCAATGATACTAATATCCATATCGCCGTACATACTCATTGCAAGCGTCCTTGGAATGGGTGTGGCGGTCATCGCCAGCTGATGCGGTGCTCCACCTGACACGCCTTTATTGGTTAAACGCAGACGCTGCTCTACCCCAAATCGGTGCTGCTCATCGATGATCACCAATCCCAATTTGGCAAAAACAACCGTATCTGAAAACAGTGCATGGGTACCAACCACAATTTGCACCTGATTTTTTCTGATGGCATCTAGTGCTGCTGTACGCTCTTTGGCGGTTTGTTTGCCCGCAAGCCACCCGACCCCAATCCCCAAAGGCTCAAACCACTTTTGAAAATTTATTAAATGTTGCTCTGCTAAGATTTCTGTTGGTGCCATAACTGCCACCTGCCAACCACTATCTAAGGCATAGCACGCCGTCATCGCAGCCACCAGTGTCTTACCAGCACCAACATCGCCTTGGATGAGCCTGAGCATGGGGCGTGATGTTGCCATATCAGATACCGCCTCATCAATGACTCGCTTTTGGGCATTTGTCAGCTCAAAAGGCAGACCTGCCGCCAGTTGCTTGGCAAGTGGGCTGATTTGATCGCATTTGGGTGCTTTGTGCTGATAGACATTATTACGCCGAAACAAAAAACTGACCTGATGTGCCACCAGCTCTTCGATGATAATACGGCGACAGGCGGGGTGAGTACGATCTTTAAGTCCTGCCAACAAAGCAGTTTGGCTAAAAATATCCGCATGCATCTCTGGTAGGTGAACCGTTTTTAATGCTGGTAATAGATCGCCTGTCAACCCGACGCCCGCTGCCTTTAGCTGTGTTTCTGATAAGCCATGAATACCATCTTGCTGGACGGCTGTCAGTGCCAGACGCACCAGCTGCCTAAGTTTATTTTGATTGATGCCTTTGATGGTAGGATAAATGGGCAAAAGCCCAGAGTCAAACTTTTTTGTGCCTGTCAGATGATAGTCAGGATGAGACATCTGTGTGCCGTAGCGACTGACCTTGATCTCACCAAATACGGTGATTTTTGCCCCCACCGTCATTGTGGTTAATAAACTTGGATAAGTATGAAAAAACCGAAGTGTAATCTCCCCTGTGGCATCCTCTAAGGTCACCGATAATCCTGTGCGACTCTTTTCAACCCAAGTTACAACACCCGCCACCAACGCACTCATACCATGACTAACATCCTTGATAGCAATGACACGACTACGGTCTTCATAATCTCGTGGCAGGTGCAAAAGCATATCAAAAATACGATGAATGCCAAGCTCGGCCAATCGCCCAGCCAGTGCCTGACCCACACCAGACAGTGCAGTCACAGGCAAATGAATGGTCATGACGGGCTTGGTCATAAATTTATCCACAAATGATGAAACGCAATCATGATTGTAAAATAATTCCGTTAAAAAAGCAAAAATCCGACCATTTTAGTCAGATTTTTGCTTTTTATCCCAAATCTACTTAAAAATCTTGGGTCTCTTCTGCCAAAATCATTCCGCCTGCCACGGTATGATAAGTCGCCTCATCAATCAAAATAAATGAGCCTGTGGCGGTATTTTGGGCGTAAGGGGTTGCCAAAATTGGCTTTTGTAAATGCATACTCACCTCACCAATGTCATTGATATTCAGCGTTGATTGATCAGCAAAGTTTGACAAAGTATGCACATCCCACACATGATGAATCTCATCAACCTTGGCAAAAACAGTTTGGGTGGTGTGTTTTAATAAATATTTACGAGCAGGATTTAAGGCACGCTCATCAAACCAACACAATGTGGCACGCAGACGCTTGGTCGGCAGGGTCTGAGATGCCACCGAGACGATGCTGTCACCACGAGAGATGTCGATGTCATCGGTGAGTGTGATGGTGATTTGTTCACCCACAGATGCTTGGCTGACGACACCATTGGGGCTGATAATCTCTTGGATATGGCTGATGCGACCCGATGGCTCAACACGCACTTTATCGCCAATTAAGACGTTGCCTGATTCGATACGCCCTTGATAGCCACGAAAATCATCTTTTTTGTCGCCATCAGCACGCAACACATACTGCACTGGCAAGTGAAACGCTGCCGTATCCGTCAAAACCGCTTCCCCCACAGGCAAACTCTCCAATATCTCAAGTAACGCACCACCTTGATACCATGGTGTATTTTGGCTCTTATGGACGATATTATCACCATTTAGGGCAGAAACAGGCACAAATTTGACATCTTGTAAATCCAGCTGTGCCGCCAATTTTTTATACGCACGCACGACGGTGTTAAATTTATTTTCATCAAAATTCAATAAATCCATCTTATTAATCGCCACGATAATATGAGAGCAGCGTAAATGCTTTAAGATGGCTGAATGCCGCTTAGTTTGTGGTAAAAGCTGAACTTCAGCTTGCCCAAAATCAATCTGTGATGCATCAATGAGTACCACCGCTGCATGAGCGGTCGACGCACCAGTAACCATATTGCGTGTGTACTGCTCATGCCCTGGCGTGTCGGCAATGATGAATTTACGCTTGGCTGTCGAAAAGTAGCGATACGCCACATCGATGGTAATGCCTTGCTCACGCTCCGCCAAAAGCCCATCGGTCAGTGCCGAAAAATCAATGGCATCGCCTGTAGTTTTGGTGTTATTTAGATTGTAAAGTTGATCGGTCAGTAGTGCCTTACTGTCATAAAGCAGACGACCGATCAGGGTACTTTTGCCGTCATCAACGCTACCTGCGGTGATAAATCTTAGCGGTGCATGGGTATTTAGATGGCTCATCTGGCTGTCCTTTTGGCTGATAATCTGTTTGTGAATTTGCTTGTTTTGATACATTGATTGGCGATCAGCTTGTGGGGACGATGGCTCAATCAAGATTATTCAATTAAGATGATAAATTGTCTTACTATGTATTTGGTGTATTAAAAATAGCCTTGTTTTTTGCGTACTTCCATCGCCGCTTCACTGACTTGATCATCAAGGCGAGTGGCACTGCGTTCTGAAATCTCAACCACAGCAGTCTCTTGGATAATCTCTTTGGGCGTGACAGCAAGGCTTGCCACAGGGCAGGTGCATGAGATATCACCCACAGTACGAAAACGCACTGAGCGGATTTCACTGACATCGCCATCGGCTTTTGGCGTCAATGGCGTAACAGGTACCAAAAGCCCGCCTTTTTCGACCACTTCTCGCTCATGAGCATAATAAATCGAAGGCAACTCAAGATTTTCTCGTGCAATATATTGCCAAATGTCAAGTTCCGTCCAGTTTGAAATCGGAAATACACGCATATTCTCGCCTTGATGATGCTTGGCATTATACAAAGACCACAGCTCAGGACGCTGAGCTTTGGGATCCCATTGACCAAACTCATCACGAAATGAAAAAATCCGCTCTTTGGCGCGTGCTTTTTCTTCATCTCGACGAGCGCCACCCATCAAGGCATCAAACTGATACGCCTCAATGGTTTCAAGCAAAGTTACCGCTTGAGCGCCGTTTCTTGAGTCAGTTTCTTTACGCAGCACGACCGTACCTTTGGCGATAGAATCTTCGACATGACCGACCACCAAGCGAACATTAAGCGCTTTGACCTGTGCATCACGAAACTCAATCACCTCAGGATAATTATGCCCTGTATCAATATGCACCAAAGGAAATGGCAGTGCCACATCACGACCTTTGATGGCGAATGCCTTGCGTGCCAGTGCAAGTAGCACAACTGAATCTTTACCCCCTGAAAATAGCAAAGCAGGATTACGGCACTCAGCGATCACCTCTCGGATAATATAAATAGATTCTGCTTCAAGCCAATCTAAATGCTCGTTTTGTAGGACGGTTGCTGTCATGATAATTACCTATCAGTCTAAATAAAATTGTCTAAATCTGGGCTTGTCTGTTCAGGCGCTCAATTTTAAATGCACGCCTCCCAAGTCATTGGTGTAAACCGCACTCTTTATTGTCTTTATGCTCCCACCACCAGCGTCCTGCACGAATGTCCTCGCCTTGTTTGACGGGCATGGTGCAAGGCTCACAACCAATGGAAGGATAGCCTTGGTGATACAGCTCATTAAAAGGTATATTTTTGGTCAAAATATATGCCCATACATCCGCCGCTTGCCAATCAAAAATTGGATTGTATTTGGCAATACCACGCACCAAATCTGTTTCTGCCAAATTCAGCTCGGTGCGAGTGGTTGACTGCTCACGGCGTTGCCCTGTCAGCCAAGCATCGGCATCGACCAAAGCACGATTTAAAGGCTCAACTTTACGAATAAAGCAGCACAATTTGCGTAGATCACGACTTTCATAAAAAGCGTTTAAGCCATGATTTGCCACATAGTCTGCCACGGCGTGCGGGTGCGGCTCATAAGTTTTAAAATTCAGTGCAAGATAGTATGCCTTGACGATGTCGATGAGCTTAAGTGTTTCGGCGTTTAGCCTACCTGTCTGCAAAATAAATATTTCAGTACTTAACTGGCTATTTGCCAGTGCATCGGTTATGACCATATCCTCAACCTGCAAACTACTGGCAAACTTGACAGTATGGTGCTTGGCATGGATATCTGATAAGCGAGCATGCAAGGTTTTGATTTTGGCATCAAGACCTTGTATCGTCTCATCACTTGGCGCTGGGATCTGCCAAAGTACAGGTTTGATCATCATGATTTTGGCTCTCAAATTGGCTAACTATTATGGCGAGATGACTTTATGAATTCGTTCACTTGGATACAACACAAGGTATCACCACCGCCAAAAAATCAAAAATAACTTTTTGTACAAAGTAAATCACTTTTTGGCATTAGCCATCATAGTTAAGCCAATCTCAACCAATTCACATCCAAATTTATACCCAAAATAAGTCATACCAATCCCTTTAAATTGAAGAATGTTTGTGAATATTTGTAAAATCTCTACACAATCATGACATAAAATCGCATTTGTCAACTATCTACGCACCAAAGATATGATATAGTTCATAGTTATTTTTGATTATTTTTAGGAGTTGTCATGAGATTGGTTGCAGCAGCCTTACCCATCTTTGTGCCGATACTGGCGGCTTATGCCAGCACTACGCCATCATCTACCGCTCCAAGTTTGGTTACGCCAAACGCCGATAAAACTCGTCCTGTCGTGGCTTTGGTGCTTGGTGGGGGTGGCATGCGTGGGTTTGCCCATATCGGTGCGATCAAGTCCCTTGAGGCACATGGCATCCGTCCTGATATGGTGGTCGGTACCAGTGCTGGGGCACTGGTGGGTGCAGTGTATGCCAGTGGTAAGACACCATCTGAGATGATCGCTCTTGCCGATACTGTCAAAGAAACGGATTTGATTGAAATTACGCCCTCACAGCAGGGCTTGATTGACGGAACACGCCTGCGTCGCTATGTCAATGAGCAAGTCAATCATCACCCCATCGAAGCTTTTCCCATACGCTATGCGGCGGTAGCAACACAGATGCACACCAATACGGCAGTAACTTTTAGAACTGGGGAGGCGGGGTTGGCAGTCCAAGCTTCATCTAGCGTCCCAAAATTATTCATTCCACCACGCATTCCCAAAATAGGCGGCAAAAAATATGTAGATGGCTCACAGGTGGCGTTATTACCGACACGCATCGCCAAAAGTCTGGGTGCTGATATTATCATCGCTGTCGATGTCATGGGTGAAAAACAAGCATCACCCAATTCAAACGCTCTGCCTACTCAAGGCAGCAGTATCAACATCCAACGCAATCATGCAGGTATCAGTGCCACATGGGGCGATAAAACCATGACTGTGCCAGTCAATCTTGATAAGCTCAATCAAACTACCAAAGGCTTGCCTATTGACATACCATTGGGTGATTTGCTTGGTGTTATCATGCAGTCTATTCCTACTAACACCAATATTTCTCTACCAAAACAGCTACCTACCAAGACCTCCGAATTTACTCAGTGGTTTGGTAATTTGGGCGCTAATATGACCGCCGAGCCTGAAGATATCCGTGCTGCCGATGTCCTAATCCGTCCCAAGATGACAGGTGCTGCTGTCTTTGACAGCACTGACCGCACACGACTGATCAATGAAGGCAGATTGGCAACAGATGCTCAAATCCCCGCCATCAAAAAAGCCATCAAAGACGCTCACACACGAAAACGCGCCCAAATGCAAACAGCCCAATCATAAAAAATACCGTCAAGTAGTGCATCTTGACGGTATTTTTATTAGAATTGGCAAGATGGTGAAGCGGTTGAGGTATGAGTGTAATTAAACAGCATACCATGAGGAAAGGCGACAGACAAAATCTCATCATCAAAACTTTGTCTTAAAGTCAGACTTTGCTTAGGTATAAGACTCACAACTTGCAGATAAGAAAATTTTTCTTTGGTTTTAAGGTCTGTCATTGCCATCTTATCGCCTTCGGGCGTCAAAGTGTTGATGCTTGAGTCAAGCTGTTGATATCTGCCATGTGATAAGCAGCGAAAATCAACTTTTTGGGTGATGATCATACCATTATCAGATTGACGAAAGCTCACTATCGATACCATGGGCTGATCTTTGAGCGGCGTCATCAGCCAATAGCCATCATAAATTTCATTAGGCAGCTGATAAGGTTTGGGCTCTAAAGCAAAACTACTTTGGATACCGATTATAGTCAAGATAACAGCAAAATAAAAAGGCGTTTTCATCGTCCTGTCCTAATATATTTAAAAAACCCCAAGCACAAAGTCATGCTTGGGTTTTTGTTGTGGCTGTGTTAATTCACACATATCGTCATCTAAGACACGCTTTAGATACGCTCAATGATGGTTGAGATACCTTGACCTAAGCCGATACACATGGTGGCAAGCCCAAGCTGGGTATCTTGCTGTTCCATGACATTTAACAGCGTGGTTGTGATACGAGCGCCAGAGCAGCCAAGCGGATGACCCAACGCAATTGCACCGCCATTATGATTGACGATATCTTGCTTGTCAAGTAAATCCAAGCCTTTGAGTACCGATAGACCTTGAGCAGCAAACGCTTCATTTAGCTCAATGGTTTGAATATCAGACAGATTAAGACCAGCACGCTTTAAGGCTTTTTGGGTAGCAGGCACAGGACCGTAACCCATGATTGCAGCATCACATCCTGCCACCGCCATGCCACGGATGCGTGCACGAGGTTTTAACCCCAAATCTTTGGCTTTTTGGGCTGACATGATAAGTATTGCTGAAGCACCATCTGACAGTGCCGAGGCTGTGCCTGCAGTAACTGTACCATTTTTGGGGTCAAATACAGGTCTAAGTGCTTGGAATGCCTCTAAATTAGCATCAGGACGAATAACCTCATCGACAGTGCATAACTGCAGATTGCCTTCAGCATCATGCCCTTCTACGCCAACAATTTCATTATCAAAACGGCCTGCTTGGGTGGCTGCCCATGCTTTTTTATGCGAATGTACCCCAAAGGCATCTTGCTCTTCACGAGTAATGCCGTTTAACCGACCCAACATCTCGGCGGTCAGACCCATCATATTTGACGCTTTGGCGTAGTGCTTAGACGCCTTTGGGTTTGGGTCAACGCCGTGCATCATTGACACATGCCCCATATGCTCCACACCACCGATGATAAACATATCGCCTTGATTGGTCATGATCTGAGCGGCAGCAGTGTGCAGGGCTTGCATGGACGAACCACACAAACGGTTCACGGTCTGAGCTGCCACAGTTTTTGGTACGCCTGCCAATAAGGCTGCATAACGAGCAATGTTCCAGCCTTGTTCAAGTGTTTGGTTCACGCATCCCCAAATCACATCTTCAAGCTCGCTTGGATTAATGTCGCTGCGTGCAATCAGTGCCTGAATCAGCTTGGCTGACAAATCATCGGCACGCACATGGCGAAACATACCATTTTTGGTTTTACCCATTGCCGTACGCACACCATCAACGATTACTACATCTTTTGGACTTAGAGTTGTCATTGTTTTTCCTTGGATAATTGGAGCAATAATTAGTAAAAAGTCTCGCCATTTTGAGCCATATCACGCAATTTGGCAGGTGCTTCATATGCCTTACCTAAATGTGCGTACTTATCGCACAATGCAACATAGTTTGCGACACCGATTTGGTCAATATATCGGCAAGGACCACCACGAAATGGTGGGAAACCCACACCCATAATCATCGCCATATCAGCTTCAGCAGGGCTTGCTACGATATCATCTTCCAAGCAGCGTACTGTTTCATTACAAAATGCAATCATCATGCGGTCGATGATTTCTTGCTCATCAAACTCCTGATGATCGGTTTGAACCGAGTTTAACAGCTCATAAGTGGTACTATCGGCAATTTTTTTGGGTTTGCCACGCTTATCGGTTTCATATTGATAAAAACCAACGCCATTTTTTTGACCCAAACGCTCATGCTCAAACATCAGTTGTGTTGCACCTTTATAATCTGGCTTCATGCGGTCAGGGAAACCTTCTGCCATCACCTTGGCAGCATGCACGCCTGTATCCATACCCACAACATCCAAAAGATACGCAGGACCCATCGGCCAGCCAAATTTTTCCATGGTCTTATCAATGCGAACAAAGTCGGCGCCTTCTTTGACCAGCAAATCAAACGCACCAAAATAAGGGAACAACACACGATTCACCAAAAAGCCTGGGCAGTCATTGACGACAATCGGAGTTTTGCCCATTTTTTGTGCCAATGCAACTGTTGTTGCGATGGCGGTATCGCTGGTTTTTTCACCACGAATCACCTCAACTAATGGCATACGATGTACTGGGTTAAAAAAGTGCATACCCACAAAGTTTTCGGGGCGTTTTAGGGCGTGAGCCAAGCGAGTGATAGAAATCGTTGAGGTATTTGAAGCCAAAATGGCATCTTGTTTTACCAAGCCCTCCACCTCAGATAATACCGATTCTTTGATTGTAGGATTTTCAACCACCGCCTCAATCACGATATCAACTTCACCAAAATTGCCATAGTTTAAGGTTGCGCGGATATGGCTTAAGGTTTGAGCCATCTTAGCTGGCGTTGATTTACCACGCTCAACCTCTTTTGATAACAGTTTACCAGCTTCATTCATGCCAAGGTCTAACTGCTTGGTTTGAATGTCTTTCATAATAATTGGCAAGCCCTTGGTCGCTGCCTGATAAGCGATACCACCACCCATGATACCTGCACCAAGTACAGCTGCTTGCTTGATGATTTGAGCATTTTGACTGTGCTTTTTGGCAAGTTTTTTGACCGTTTGATCATTTAAAAATAAGCCGACCAAGGCGGTCGCTTGTGGGGTTGTCGCAGCTTTTGCAAAACCTTTGGCTTCAAGGGCAATCGCATCATCACGGTTTAAATTGGCGTGTTTTTCGATGGTCTCAAGGGCGATCGCTACCGCAGGATAATGTTTTGGATTGGCTTTGGCAAAAATGACACCCTTAGCCGAATTAAATGCCATTGCCTGCTCCAGCTGATTGAGCTTAACTGGTACTTGTTTTTCTTGACGCTTCGCCTGCCAATCAAACTCGCCTGCTAAGCATTTTTTGACCAAATCAGCCGCTGCCTGCTCAAGCAGCTCATCAGCTACTACCGCATCCACCAACCCCAATTTAAGCGCTGCATCAGGTCGATAAGCCTTGCCTGTCGCAATGGCCTCAAGGGCATTATCAATACCAATCAGGCGTGGCAGACGCACCGAACCGCCAAAACCTGGAAAAATACCAAGCTTAGTTTCAGGCAAGCCAATTTGGGCAGAAACACCCGCCACACGGTAATCGCATACCAAAGCCATCTCACAGCCACCGCCCAACGCTGCACCATTAATCGCCGCCACTTTTGGGAAGGGCAAATCCTCAAAGCGATTAAAAATATGATTGATATCCAAAAGCCATGTCTCAATTTCATCTTTAGAGCGACTAAAATATTCGGTAAACTCAGTAATATCTGCTCCAGCAATAAACACCGATTTACCTGAAGTGACGATTAAGCCTTGAATATCATCACGGTTTTCAAGTGCTGTTACCGCTTCTTGATATTCTTGAGTGGTTTTGCGATCAAATTTATTAATGCTTTCATCGGTGGCATTAAAATGAAACTGCACGATACCTTGTGTTTGGTCAAAAAAATCAACCTGAATATTTTTTCCTTGATAAATCATGAATACCCCTTGTGATGTTAGTCAATCGTGTTGCCATGCTTGGCAAACGCACCTTTAATATAACACACCCATCACGCCATTTCACCTGCCATATTCCTGCTTAATGATGACCCATGGGTCACGCATATCTTAATCATACCAATATCTTTTTAGTTCAAAACATATGATAAATATCGGTCAGCGTCATCCATTATGATTTTATCAAAGCATTGACTAAATAATTATTTACAAAAACTCGCTATTTTTATAAGATATACATCATAATCAATCTATACCAAGCCGATTTATCCAATCTTGACCCAAATCTTTCATAAAGTTTTATTGCATTTGTTATGACACAGCCAACCTATTACGACATTTTGGGCATATCGTTATCCGCCGATACCGAAATCATTGATGCTGCTTATCAAGCTTTAACCAAAAAATATAAAAATAATCCAAATGCTACTCATCGCCTTGTGCAAATTCGCCAAGCCTACGAAACCTTATCAGATCCCATCAAGCGAGCAGACTATGACTCATGGCTACAAATGAATGCAAGGTTTAGCCGCACTGCACCGCCTGCCTTTGGCACACAAACTACCCATTCGCCCATACAGACAACCGATGATTATCGCCCACATGAGCCGCCCAAACCCAAAAAATCATCACTGACAAGCTGGCTAGTTGGGCTATTGATAGCGATGATTGCTGTGGTGATTTTGGCATATTTTTTGGTATCATCAGCAGGATTTTTTGGGCATCGTGATGAGCCTGTCACCCCCTTAAATCATGACACGCCTAACAGCAGTATTCCCAAACTGGTTGCCATTGAGCCGATGATACCATTCACACCTGATGAAATCACGCCCGAGCAACAAGCCTCATACGAACACGCACATGCTGCTTATTTGGCGGCGGTAAATCGCATTAATGCTGTTTGGAATAATCTGCCCAAAACCATTCAAGATGAACTGCGTGATGAACAACGCCACATCAATAGCACACGAGAAGAAATTTGTAAGGCACAAGCTGCCAGCCAATACAGTCACCCAACGGACATAGACACGGCACGCTATCAGTGCGAAGTACCCAGACTTGATGAGCGTACCGAAATTTTGCGTATTTATGCAGCCAATGTCGCCGATCAGCCAACACTATTTTATGACCCCAGCTATTCCAATCAGCCGACCTATAGTGATCACAGCAAGCATTTAGAGGACTATACGCCCAGTGAAGCACATGCCTTATACGATGATGCTGTTGCCCATATTAACGCCGTTTGGAATGAGTTATCTGACGAGACGCAATCATTGCTGCGTGACGAACAGCGAGCCATCAATGCCGACCGTGAACGATACTGCCAAGTCAATGCCCAAAATACCTATAACAACCGTCATGATCAAACGGTCGCACGCTATTTATGCGAGGTGGCACTGCTGTACGAGCGTGCTGAAGAGCTGGCGTTGTATGATTGATGTTGAATAATAGTATCTGCAACCTAGCAAGGCAAAAGTTTAGCGATAGTTAATCTGTTAACTATTAAAAGGAAAGTGAGCATGTACCCATTTATTCGCCTAGGTCTATCCATCAGTAAAAGCACGCTTAGCACGCTGCGTGGTGAGCGTTTGCCCATCACAGCAACAAGCACTATCCATTATACTTGCCATATCAATGATATTGATAATTTTCTTGAACTGAATAATGGTCGAGTGCTGACCTTATTTGACTTAGGTCGTACAGATTTTGCCATTCGTACAGGACTGGGCAAACAGCTGATTTATCACAAATGGGGCTTGGTTGTCGCAGGCAGTAGCATACAATACCGTAAGCGTGTGCGACTGTTTCAAAAGACGAGTATCCACACTCGTCTCATCGGTGTTGATGAACGCTGGTTTTATATTGAGCAAGTGATGACAGTCAATGCCAAAGCCACCTCCCAAGCTCTGCTACGCACCGCTGTTACCAATATCAAAACTGGCAAAACCATTCCCACCAAGCAAGTACTGGATGCTATCGGTCATGCCGATTTTCAGCTACCGCCGCCTAAGTGGGTGCAAGCTTGGATAGATGCCGATAAGATACGCAACTTTCCTTAAGAGATACTATTTAAGATAGGGTACTGCTTAAAGAGCAATCCACCGAATGCTATCGGCGGATTTTTGGTCAATACCCAAACTGTATCTTGATGATAGCTCCCATCACGATTTAGGCTTAGTCACTGGCGGCTTGCCAGACTCAATGACGCCTTTGGTAACAATCACTTCTGCGATATCGGTCATACTAGGTAGCTCATACATCGTATCCATCAGTGCATTTTCAATGATAGAACGCAAGCCACGAGCACCCGTTTTTCGCTCTTGGGCACGCTTGGCGATGGCGGTCAGTGCTTCAGGCTCAAAGGTTAATTGAACACCTTCCATATCAAAAAGATACTGGTATTGCTTAACCAGTGCATTTTTGGGCTCGGTTAGAATTTGCACCAAGGCAGCTTCGTCAAGTTCCTCTAAGCTTGCAATCACTGGCAAGCGACCGATCAATTCTGGAATCAGACCAAATTTAATCAAATCTTCAGCTTCTACCTCACGAAATAGTTCGGTGATGCTTGATTCATCTTGGGCTTTAACATCAGCATGAAAACCGATGCCTGTTTTTTCGGTACGCTGGCGAATCACTTTATCCAGTCCAGCAAATGCCCCGCCCACAATCATCAAAATATTACTGGTATCTACCTGAATCATCTCTTGGCGTGGGTGCTTGCGGCCACCTTGGGGTGGAATATTTGCCACCGTCCCCTCAATGAGCTTAAGCAGTGCTTGCTGCACGCCCTCACCTGAAACATCACGCGTGATTGATGGATTTTCGCTTTTGCGAGAAATTTTATCAATCTCATCAATATAAATGATGCCTTTTTCGGCTTTTTGGACATCATAGTCTGACGCTTGCAGCAGTTTTTGAACAATATTTTCAACATCTTCGCCCACATAACCTGCCTCGGTCAGCGTCGTTGCATCTGCCATGGCAAATGGGACATCCAACATCTTGGCAAGTGTCTGTGCCAGTAGCGTCTTACCCGAACCTGTCGGTCCGATAAGCAAGATATTTGATTTGGATAACTCAACGCCATCCGTATCTTTTTTATCATTAGCAACCTTCAGGCGTTTGTAGTGATTATAAACCGCCACAGCCAGTGCCTTTTTGGCAACATCTTGACCAATAACATAATCATCTAAGTGTGCTCGCAGCTCTTTTGGTTTTGGCAGAACTTTATTAAGCCATTCATCTTTATCGCTATCTGTTTCAATGCTCAGCTGGACATCTGATTGGTGTCTGGTATCAGCTGATTGATCAGACGATCTGCCAGAAGATTTGGTTGGTTTTGACCAATCTCCCAATAAATCCCCGCAAACAGCAATGCATTCATTACAAATATTAGCATCACTGCCTGCGATGAGCTTTTGAACTTCGGTTTTTTTCTTGCCACAAAATGAGCAACTTGGTATCTCTTTGGTTGTCATAACAGCCCCTTATAGATTTTTTGGTCGCTTATCAAGCACGACATCCACCAAACCGTAATCACACGCCTGCTCAGCACTCATAAAATGGTCACGGTCGGTATCACGCTCAAGCTTTTCAATCGGTTGACCTGTATGTTCTGCCAATAAACGGTTTAATTTGGCTTTTAGCTCAATGATTTCTCGAGCATGAATCTCAATATCAGAGGCCTGACCACGAAATCCCCCCAATGGCTGATGAATCATCACACGGGAGTTTGCCAATGCGTAACGCTTACCTTTTTCTCCTGCCGACAATAAAAATGAACCCATTGAAGCGGCCTGACCCATGCAAATCGTTGAAACATGGGGTTTGATAAAGTTCATTGTATCATAAATTGCCATGCCTGCCGTGACGACACCACCAGGCGAATTGATATATAAATGAATGTCTTTTTCTGGATTATCCGCCTCCAAAAACAGCAACTGAGCGACAATTAGGTTTGCCATATTGTCTTCAACTTGACCTGTCAAGAAAATAACTCGCTCACGCAATAGGCGTGAAAAAATATCAAACGATCGTTCGCCACGACCTGATTGTTCGATGACCATGGGGACTAGTGCATTGTTAGGGGCATATAAAGCATCGGTCAGCTGGTCATAATAAGGATTGTGTTTTACGCTCATGGTATTCTCAGTTTGTGTAGTTAATGCCTGTTTTTAAATTTAGTATTTTTAAAAACAAAGTTTTCATGGATATTAAGTCAGCTATTATTTATCTTTAGAACAAAAACCCCACGCATCAGCTTGGGGTATTTGTCAAATCAGCAATCAGCCTAGCTCAACATAAGATTAGATGGCTTGTTGCTGGGCTGCGGCCAACAACCCTTGGTAGTTAACTGCTTTATCGCTCACCTTGGCATGACCAAGCAGATAATCCACCACTTGATCTTCTAGCACAACAGATTCAACTTGGGCACGCTGTGCTTTATCATTGGTGTAATATTCAATGACCTCGGCTGGATCTTCATAGTTTTCAGCAGCTTCTGCGATAAAGGCAGTGACACGGTCTTGATCAACGGTGAGTTTTTGTGATTCGATGATTTGACTGACCAAAACGCCCAAACGCACGGCACGCAATGCTTGATCTTCAAACAATTCATTTGGCAACATATTTGAATCAAAAGTCTTGGGATCTGCACCAAATTGTTGGGCAAAGCGATTTAGCATCAGTTGGCGTTGACGGTCAATTTCTTGATCCAGCATGGCTTTTGGCACATCAAATTCATTTTTTTCAAGCAAAGCATCGAACGCAGCTTGTTTGACTTGATTGCGAGCGGCATGTTTTACCTCACGCTCCATATTTTTGCGAACATCGGCTTTTAACTTATCTAAACCGCCTTCGGTCACACCAAACAGCTCAAAGAATTCATCATTCAGTTCAGGCAAAGCTGACGCCTTGACTTCTTTTAGCGTGATGATAAATTGTGCTTCTTTACCTGCCAAATGCTCTGCTTGATAGTCTTCGGGGAAAGTCACTGTGATGGTTTTTTCTTCGCCAGCTTTCATACCTTTCATGCCATCTTCAAAGCCTGGAATCATGCGACCTGAACCGATGACCAAGGTGTGGTTTTCGGCACTGCCGCCTTCAAATTTCTCGCCATCAATCAAGCCTTCAAAATCAAAAGTTGCTTGATCGCCTTCTTCTAGCTCACCTTCTTTGGTTTCAAAAGTTTGGCGTTGCTTTTGTAGATTTTCAATCATGGTATCAACATCTTCATCAGAGATGCTTGCGGTGTGACGCTCAACTTCAATATCGCCCAAGCCTTGAACTTCTACTTCTGGGAAAGTCTCAACTGTAGCTTGATACACCAAAAAATCATCCTCAAGCTTTACATCATCAATGTTTGGCACGCCAACAACACGGATTTTTTCGTTGCCAATGGCTTCAAAGACAGTATCACGAATGACATCGTTAATCACTTCTTGCTGAATGCCAGCACCATACTGTGAGCGAATGTGTGATACTGGTACTTTGCCCTTACGAAAACCATCAATTTTGGCAGTCTTTGCAACACTACGGATACGGCTTTCAACCTTACTTTGGATATTACCTACAGGCACTTTAACCGTTAGCTGCGTTTCTTTATCAGAAACCACATTCACAGATATTTGTAAATCGCTCATAACTCACCTTAAATCATTTAAAAATAAAAAAATAGTCGGTCAAAAGACCAAAATCTAGTTGTGAAAATATACTAATATCCTAATTAAAGAATATTTAACTATAACCACATAAATATATTAAAAGCAATACAGTATAGCTAATCATTGTGAAAAATACAACTCTTAGCCCATGTGAAAACTAAAAATCATACCAGCCAAGTTTCTTTTAATTGGCAAAGCAAATCTTGCAGTGCAGACGCTCGGTGGCTGATGGCATTTTTGGCGGCACGATCCAGCTGGGCGGATGATTTTTTAAGCTTGGGGATATAAAACAGCGGATCGTAGCCAAATCCATGCTCACCCACAGGTTCATTAAGTATCTCACCATGCCATTTGCCAATTGCGATAAGTGGCATCGGGTCATCACCATGACGCACATACGCCAGTACACAGACAAAAAAGGCATCAATGGGGGTATTGCTACGATAGGGTTTTAATTGCTCAAGCAATTTGGTATTATTGGCAGCATCATCGCCATGTCGTCCAGCATAGCGTGCCGAAAAAATCCCAGGGGCGTTGCCAAGAATGGGTACACATAGCCCTGAATCATCTGCCACCGCAGGCAGCCCACTGACTTTGGCGGCATGGCGTGCTTTGATAATGGCATTTTCAATAAAACTCTTCCCATCTTCGCTGACATCGCCAATCCCCAAGCTGCCTTGAGTGATGATATGAACGCCCAAATCAGCTTCATCAAATAACGCCTGAAATTCTGCCAACTTACCTTGGTTATTGCTGGCTAATACCCACTTTTGCATCATTTCCCCTTTGTGATTGATTGGTTTTAATTGTTTGGGTTGGTTAATTTTATCAAATACCATGACAAAATGGCGTGATTTTTTATATCACTATTTTTGCTGATACAGCCACAGTGTTTGGCTAATATTATCATCACTCATCCATCTCAGAAACACATGCACTGATGGGCAGATGGTCAGATAAATTTGACCACGGCACGCCACCATGTACCATCGCATTATACACCTTAAGCCTACGCACATAAATGCGATCCAGACTTAACACGGGCATTTTGGCGGGAAATGTTGCAGGATATTCACCATGCACTTGCAAAAACACTTCGCTAAGCCCTAGTGATGACAAGGCTTGACAAGATTTTTTTGACCAATCATTGAAATCGCCTGCCAAAATCAGCGGTGCATCTGCTGGCAATGTGACAATATAATCACGAATTGCTTGATATTGCTTAATACGGTCTCGATGCAACAAATTTAAATGGCAACACAACACAACCACAGGACGCCTCCAGCCATCTGGATGCACCTCACAATGAAGCACACCTCTTTTTTCAAGGCGATTGACGGTAATATTTAGGTTGTGTTTTGGGTCAAGTGGGTGGCGAGAAAGCACTGCGTTGCCATGATGACCGTGTTCGTATTCAGCATTTTTGCCATAGCTTGATGCAATGCCCAAAAACTCGCCAAACCATTCATGTTGTCCGCCGTCAGGAAATTCAGCAAAATCAATCGTGCGTTTGAGATTTTGCCCTTGCACTTCCTGCAGACACAAAATATCAGGATTGGTTTTTAATAAGGCATCCTTCATGCCCATCAATCGTACCAAGCGATTGGTCGGCGACATACCTTTATGAATATTATAACTGGTGATTGTAATGGATTTCATGGCGTGGTATTTTATGGATATGTTGGTAGAATTGATTTTAGTGATGGCTATTGTAGCACGATGATGATAAATTGATGATTATTTGTTTTAATACCCTTGTAAAACTCAAAACTGTACGCATTTAAATTTGGGTTAAAATTTTAAGCACCCCATACAGTTTGGCTTTTAGACCGCCCAAACTATTTTTGATACACCCTAACAAAAGGAAACTCCCCCATGGATACCGATATCATCCTAAAAAATACCCCCCTTGACGCCCGCTTACAGCTGATTGACTTTAATAAAGCCACACCTCAAACACTTAAAAATTTAATTCAAGCCGCCTTAGATGATGCCAACGAAACCCTTACCAACATTGAATCGGCAAGCCTACCAACCAACGCAAAAGAAGCATTTGAAAAAATCCAAAAATTTAATGCACTCAGTGAAAAGCTCGACCGTTATTTTAGCGTACTATCACACCTAAATAGCGTTGCCAGTGATGATGCCGTCCGCCAAGCCCACCATGAGGTACTGCCCAAAATTTCTGAACTTGGCACACGCATTGGACAATCTGTCGCTTTATTTTCTTTGTATCAGCTGGTTGATGCACAATTTGACCAACTGCCAAGTCAATACCAAAATACCGCTCAAAAACGCGCCATTGAAAAATCCTTACAAAGCTTTCGCTTATCTGGTGTGGCATTGGATGCAGATAAAAAAGCACAATTTGCCGATATTCAAAGTAAGCTGTCTTTGGCTTCTGCTAAGTTTGCAGACAATGTCATGGATGCGACACGCCATTTTGTCCGACCACTACGCCCAGATGAATTATCAGGCATCAGTGAAAATGGCTTAGCACTGCTTAAATCAGCAGCCGAAACTTATCGTGCCAAGCACCCAGAGGCAACACTTGAAACCGAGTATGTTGCCACCCTTGATATGCCGATGTATTTGGCGGTCATGCAGTTTGCCGATAATCGTACGCTGCGTGAAGAGCTTTATCATGCTTATAACACACGCGCCTCTGACCAAAGCCCAGATACAACCGAATTTGACAATGCCCAAATTATGGTGGATATCATCAATTTACGCACTCAAAAAGCCAAACTTTTGGATATGCAAGACTACAGCGAACTGTCGCTTGCCACCAAAATGGCAAACACCAGTGATGAGATTGAGAAATTTTTACTGTCATTAAGTCGTGCTGCCAAGCCACAAGCCCTTGCAGAATATCAAGAACTCAAAGACTACGCCCAAAGCTTAGGTCTTGATGAACTTAAACCTTGGGATGTGGCTTATGTCAGTGAAAAAATTCGCCAAGCCAAATTCAGCTTGACCAGCGATGAGCTTCGTCCATATTTTCCATTACCTGTAGTATTAGATGGTTTATTTGAAATTTGTCAAAGACTGTTTGGGGTTAAAATTTCTGTTGCCCAAAAACAAAGCTATGTTGCATGGCATGAGGATGTGCTGTTTTGTGTGATTCATGATTCAGACAGTCATGAACTACTGGGTGGCTTATATCTTGATTTGTTTGCCAGAGCAGGTAAGCAAGGCGGTGCTTGGCTAGATGGCTTCCAAAGCCGACAAGTTTACGGTGATGAGTTACGCTTGCCAGTCGGCTTTGTGATTGGTAACTTTGCACCACCCATTGGTGATAAACCCAGTTTATTATCCTTTGACGAGGCCAATACGCTGTTCCATGAGTTTGGTCATGCACTGCACCATGTATTAACAACGGTCGATGTGGCTGATGTCTCAGGCATCAGTGGCGTTGAATGGGATGCTGTAGAGTTACCAAGCCAATTTATGGAAAACTTTGCCATCACCGATGAAGGTCTACGCCTGATTAGTCGCCATGTAGAAACAGGTGAAGCCCTGCCAAATGATAAAAAAGATGCACTTATCGCCACCAAAAATTTCCAAACTGGTTTACAGACGCTACGCCAAATGGAGCTTGGTTTGTTTGATTTGCAGTTACACACCGCTAAAATGGTCAACTTCGGTCAAATCACTTATGCAGATATCTTATCGGTAGCCGATGCTGTCCGTGATGAGGTTGCCGTCATCTTGCCAGCTTCATATCAGCGTTTTGGTAATGGCTTTAGTCATATTTTTGCTGGAGGCTACGCTTCAGGATATTATTCTTATATTTGGGCAGAAGTGCTGTCAGCAGATGCGTTTGGTAAATTTGAAGAAGATGGTATCTTTAATCCAGCCACAGGTCGTGCGTTTCGTGATGAAATTTTAGCCCGTGGTAGCTCTCGTGATGCCCAAGATAACTATGTGGCATTTCGTGGACGCAAAGCCACCCAAGATGCGTTGTTACGCCATCGTGGCTTGATTAATCAAGCATAATACACATGCGTTACCAATCCAATCGCCCAAAGCGGCAGTTTTTGGCTGGTGTGGTTTGCCCCACTTGCAAGAAAATAGATACCATCGTCCAAGTTCAAGTCTTTGAGCCTGACTATGATGAATATATTGAATGCATTGAGTGCGGGCATCATGAGCATCGTCCCACGCCTGATGAGCTTGCCACCATCCAAGAACACACCGCCCAAGCAGATGGCGTTGGCATTGTGAAGTTTAGATAAATTTCACAATGCTAAGGTGTGGTTATGATCATTTAAGATCAAACTTGCCTTTCTTGGCGGGATTATCATGGCGAGTAATTTTTATACCCACTCAAAACACTTATTTAACATCCCAAAAAAAGATGCCCGAACTGGGCATCTTTTTTTGATATAAGAATTTATGCATATTTAACACTTAATACGCCATTATTTATTCTTAGTTTCATTGAGCTTATCAATCCGCTGTTGCAGTTTTTTAATCTGTTTAGCATGCTCTTTGGCCTCTTCTTCACGCCATTTGTCAGTTTTATAAAAATCAGCATCATGGCGATGAGTTAGGTCTGGTACATGTTTGATATTCATTTCATTAAGTGCAAAACTTGTAAACAGACTGTAGTCATTTTTTTGCTCTTGATAAGTATTTGCCCAGTGACCAAACTGCTCAGCTGCATATAAGAAAGTTGGGTTAGCACACGCCTGCTTATCTTGCAAAGCTGCAACAAACTTATAAGAATGCGAAGGCGTCACCCGATCATCACGCTTGGAGGTCATCACCAATGTTGATGGATAACAGACACCTGCCTTGACATTATGATACGGCGAATAGCTTTTTAAAAGCTTGTATTGTGCAACACTGTCGTAGGGCAAACCATACTCACCTGCCCAATATTGGGTATGAAAATTATCGTTATAACGCAACATATCAAGCACGCCTGCCGCTGGTATGGCAACACGGAATTTTTCAGGATGCAAGACCATAGAAGCACCTACCAACAGCCCACCATTTGACGCACCAGAGATTGCCAAATGATTGCTATCAGCATAGCCTTGTTGTGCCAAATAATCAGCCGCTGCTGCAAAATCATCGAAGACATTCATTTTATTGAGCAAACGGCCATCTTTATGCCATGTATGACCATATTCACTGCCGCCACGGATAAAGGCAGTTGCCCACACACCGCCATGCTCAAGCCAAGCGGCTTTGCTTTTATAAAAGGCAAGACTTTCAGTAGCCCCAAACCCACCATAACCATACAATACGGTTGGGTTTTTACCATCAAGTTTAATCCCTTTTTTATAATTGATATTCATCGGTACTTTGGTACCATCTTTTGAGGTGTAAAGTATTTGTTTACTTTCATAAAGATTTTCATCAAAAGGTATCAAATCCCGACGACGCACATCAATAAATTCATCCTTTGATGGGCTGTATTTATAAACCGTACGAGGCATAATGATGGCATTAAAGCGAAAAGATACATAGCTTTCATCAGGGGTTTGATCATCCTCATCGGCCATCTCTTTATCTTTTGCTTTTTTATCCCCATCCTTGTTATCGTCTTCTGCAACATAGCTGGTTAAATTTTCTGCATTACCTGGTATGTCAGGTGTCAAATCTTTAATAATCTTGCCAGTTATATCGGTTAATATCAGCTTGTGTGTGCCATCTTTTAGATATTTAATCAAAAAATAACCGCCAGCTTCAGGGTGATAAATCGCCTCTAAGGTTTCATCATACTCATCAGGGATAGCAACCACAATCTCACGCTTTTTGGGATTGTTTAGGTTTATTTTAAAAATATCGCCCTTGATATTTTTTTCGCCTGAGATAAAGTAAACATCCAGCGTTTTATCATCAAAATGTACCAAAGAGGCTAAAGGTGCGTGGGTATAATCAGGTGCATGATAGAAAAAGTCATTAAAGAATTTTTCGCTGTGAATACGATACACCTTATTGGTCTTGGTGTCTTTGATGAAGCTGGTCGGTGCTTTTTTATATGCTTCAATGACTAAATAGCGTCTGGTTTCATCATCGCTGTACCACATATCCGATGGACCTGCACCATCGATCTCACCCCAAGTCACCTCAATGGGATCAACCCATTTTTTGCTACCAACTTCATGGCGTTTAATTTGTGAGCCTTGAATGTACAAAAAGCTCTTATCATCTAGCCAAACAATGCTGTTGTTATCAGCATTTTGAATCGGCTCAATGGCAGCTTTACCTGTTTTGGTATCGATGACATGTAAATTTGTGCGTCCTCGGGTGTCTGTGTCATTATTACCTGGAGCGGTGACATAGGCAACATAAGAACCTTTGTCACTGACATAAATATCTGGCCACGGCAAAACGGTATTACCATCTTCTGAAAGCTCTCTTTCATTGAATAAGGTACGCTTATTGCCATCAGTATCTGTCAGCTCAAGGCGGATATAGCCGTCTTCATGACGGTATAATTCAAGACTGCCTACGCCATCTTTATTTTCTTTGCGGTAGCTATGGCGGTAGCTCATCAAAGCGTTAATATTGTTTTTGACTTGCTCATAGATTGGGTTGGTGTCAAAATACTGATTGGTTACCTCATTTTGAGCATTTACCCAATCATTAACCTCGCTTGATTGTTTTGGCTTAACCGTCTGTAAATCTTTGCGTGTGCGGTTATCAAATAACCCATCTTTCACATCATCTTCAAGCAACGAACCAATCAGATTACGATCACGATCTTCATCAGTTTCTTGGGTGTAGTCTTTATTCATGTCATCGACATTTTCAAGCCAACGAAACTTATCAACAATTTTTTCACCAAAATAGCGACTGACGCCATCATCGGGACGAGGGTATGCTGAAGAGTCACCAAACTCACCTTCAGATCGCACATGGTCAGCTGATCTGCCATATTCACCACTTAAAAAATAATCCGTACTGTCTTGATGAATGCGTGTTACAGGATAAGTATAAACACCGTTGGTGGGCGGCTTAGTATCTTGTAAAGTTGCTTCATTATCGATAGTTTTGGTACCAAATGTTGCCATTTGATTGACAGAAGTGCATTGGGTCAGGTACGCACACGATATGCCAGCACTGATAATAGCGGCTAGTTTATTGAGTTTCATTATTGTCTCCGTACTCCATAACAGAGCAAAAGTTAGTATGCTTGGTCAAAAAAGTAATCAGCCAAGCAATACTATTAAATTTTAATTAGCTGATGCTTGAGTTTAACCGTCAATGAATTTAACTAAGTCGAAAACAAACTTATCTTATCTCAAATGGCTTGTAACCAAATTTATAAAATAATACGGTTTAAGATAAATTTGTTTTACAACTTATGATATTTTCAGCCAAGAAGCTGCTTAGAAAATGAATGACACGCCAGCACGATAGCCTGTATTGTGAAGCTTGCTGAAGTCTTTATTACCCAACTGATTGGTAATTTTTTCATCATCAACACGACCGTATAGGCGTACATTTTCTCTTAGATAATAATCGGCACGCACATAAGAGCGTTTTGAATCAATCTTATCAAATAACGCTGTTTCATAAGCCTGAACAAAATTATGGCATGAATCATTGGCATCAGCAACACACAAGTCTTTTTGGTAGGCATGCATCAGTGCTGTACCGCTTTTTTGAGTGCGTTCAGCAACTTTTTTACCAAAGCCTGCCGTCATGGTTAGGCGGGGCGTGATTTCATAACCCACCTTAACGCCCATGTAGTTGCCCTTGGATTTATCGGTAACAGTACCATTGATTTGTTCATTTTTTTGCCCAATATCTGCTGCCAATAGCAGTTTATTGTTGCGATATTCAACCGAAGCTGCCGTACCTTGGCTCTTGGTAGCATAAAAATTACTGTCTCTGCCTGTGGTTTTTGCGTTTTGACGGCTATCACTATAGCCCAGTGCAACACGCACTGTTTGATGATCATCAAGTGGATGAAGGTAGCTAACAGACGCACCAAAACCCTCGACCTCTTGCCCATTTCTCTTTTTACGAACATCGCTTGAAGCTGGCAGGCTATAATAGCCACTGGCATGCAATCCTTTAATGGCAGTATAATCTAAGCGGATGCTATTTTCCCCAAAAGTTTCAAGTGGTGTATAGGTATTGGTGCGTGTGACATAGCCTGTGTGCAGATATTGACGACCCAATGATAAAGAACCTAAATCTTTTTTATCAAATGCCATATTAGCACTATTTAGGTACATACCTGTACCGCTATCATAATAACCAAAACCAATTGCCCCACTGACACGCCAGCCATCTCTTAGTTTTCTAGATGCACGAAACTCCGTCCAAGAAGCACCTGTATCTTGCCCCAAGCGTACACGGCGATCACTTCTTTGTTCATAAGCACCTTTGGTGATGGCTTCGTAGTCATTGTTAACACTTGCCCAGCCTGTTTCTGGATAAAGGTAGGTGTATTTTTGGCTATTTTTTTGCCCATAAGTGTTAATCTCACCATGCACATCGAAGCTAAAATCACCGCTTTTGTATAAATTATAAATCGCATGGCTAGGCATTGCGTTTAACAAAATCATGGCGGTCAAAAGCTTTAATGGGTTTTTGATGATTGATGGTTTCATAAAATATCCTTATGTCCCTGAATGTTTATTGACCAATGATGAATGGCTAGCAGCTGTTTATCATCATTGATGTGGTTGATAAAGTATGCTTAAATTGATTAAAATGAAAAGCCAGTTGAAATGCGATAGCTGTTATTCTTACGCTGGCTATACGCACCCTCTTCGGTAAAGTTTGTGGTGCGTGTTTGGTTCATTGAGGCAGAAATCGATATGCCGCCATAGATATAATAACTTGCACTCAGACCATAGGTTTTTTGTTTGGTTTTATCAAAAAACCAACTTTCATGCACACGGCTTGAAATATTACCTCCTCGTTGTGCGATGATATTTGGTATATCCAAGCGTTTGTTAGGCTTGGTATTTTTATCGGTAGTTTTTTGTCCGTAAGTCCCAGAAACAGAAATTCTTGGGGTTACTTTGTAGCTAATTCTTGTCCCAAAGGCTTTTGTGGTAATATCATCAATGATCGCACCGTGTAAATTTTCTTTGGCTTGACCAACATTACCGCTAATACTCCAATCTCCTTGGCGGTAACTTAGCCCCACAGTGGACGCTGTTTTGTTGTTATAGGCGGTATCACTAAAAAAATCTTTGTGCCTTTGGCTTTTGCTATAAGCTGTGCCAACAGACAGGGTTTGATTTGGGCTAATAGGATGGCTATAAGATGCAGAAAGACCTTGTGCTTTTTGGATATAGTAGTTTTCGTGGCTACTTACCGACCGTGTATCAGGTGAGCCAGGTAGTGCATGGTATGCAGTAAACTTAAACTTAGGGATATAGCTGGTGCTAACCGATATGGCAGTGCTGTACTCGTTTGAGCCATCAACCAAATTATAAATTCCGCTGGGCGTACCAGCACCAGCACTAAATTCATTATCAGTATTAATACCGATACTGCCATATTTGGTGGCAAGATTCACGCCATAGCCATATGCAGCTCTTTGACCTTTGCTTGCTGGTGCATACAAACCAATATTACCAAATAAAGTAATATCCCGAGTTAGGTATTTTTGGGCACCCAAATACACAGAAGCACCGCCAAATCCATTGAGTCTTGCTCGCTCATCACTGTCTTGTCTGTCTTGGTCTTGTAGCATACGCTCCAAAGTGGCATTATTGCCATATACTGATGGATCGCCCAAATAAGTAAAAGTGCTTGAATTGACGCTAAGGCTGGGATTGACAGAACCACTGATACCAAATTGCAGACCATCTCTTAAGTTGCGGTCAAGATAAACAGCATGCGCAGGTAAGCTTGCCATAATCAACGAAACGCTGACGGCAAGTAGCCCAAGCTGTGTGGAAGTTTTGTTCATAAGTAATTGCTCCTTTTACTTACTTTGTGTTGGCTGTGATAGCTGGCGTGGTAGGATAAAGACAGATAAGAGATACAAAACCAGTCAAATTGTAAGGTAATATTACCTTATATAAACTTATGTTTCATAGTTTATCTTTTTATATCTTGTCGTTATTATAATGAAAAAAAATCCAAAAGCAATAGACTAAAGTTATAAAGTTATCATGGCGTGATTATTTAAGGTTTCATTCAGATGCCTAAGAGGCAAATCATGTTATGATGACAGACATTCACCAACTGCCAAATCTGATGACCAATCACCATTCTCCCAACTTTTATCAAGATAACGCCCTTCTTTGGTCAAATACATTTGATATCGTCCTTGATATCAAATGTATTTGAAGCTATGGTTGGTGTACTATCAAAATTTAGCCGTCAAACCCAAAGTCAGATTACGCCCCATCTGAGGTACAAACGGCAAAAATGAGTTGTGAATGTAGATTTGTTCATTAAGCAAATTATTTGCACGAATTGACAGCGTATAATCGACATTACGATATGCATTGTTATAATCCAAGCCAACATTGAGCAAATTATATCCTGCCGTTTTGTTTTCTGTGATATATCTTGGCTGCATCATCAAAGGGTTGTTATCACTGCCATAGTCGCTGATTCGGCAATTACTCTCATGGCGTTGGCAACCTTCTGGCTGCTTGAATTGAGGTTTAATGGCAACCGTTGAGGTGGCAACTTTATTTTGTGCAAACACATGGTTAAATTCTGCATTGGCAGACCAATGGTCACCAAAATACCCTTGCCAACGAATGCCCAAGCGGCTGGGCGGTACTCTTGGTGCGTAAGTTGGGTTGCGTGCCAAGCGGTCATAATCCTCCTCGCCTGAGGTGGTTGTGCCGTTTTTATAGACATTAATGGTTGTGCTACAGTCGTTATTATCGTTAATTTGTCCCCACTGTTCAGGCGTTTTTAAGGCACAAGTTAATCCACCATCGGCATCATAATCACCATTCTCATCAACGGTCATATCCTTGATATCATCATCAAAATAAACCCATTTTCTGCCAGCATATACAAGCTTACCTTTAATATCAGATAATGCACCAATTTTACCTTGCACCATATCACCAAAAAATACCAAACTGTGGTTGGCATTCGGCTGGTAAGTCAATGAGCCTTCCACACCATAAAATTTAGCTGTCGTCTGATTATAGCGTCTTATGTATAAATTTCCTTCTTTGGCAATGGTCTCATTAAAGATATAGTTATCAAAATTGCTATAGTAAGTGCTTGCTTTATAGCTGACTTTATCTGCTGTATGCATAAAACCCAGCTCATAATTATCCGATTTTTCTTTGACCAAGTTTTTATTACCATGCTCAAAAGAGCTGGTCGCCAAATGTCCTCCTTGATAATAAAGCTCCATCGGTGATGGAATGCGTTCGTTATGTGAGTAGGTCAATGACAATCGATGATTTGGCGTAATGTCCCATAAGGCACTGCCAGCATAAGAGGTGGCATGTTGTTTATATGTCGTCAAATCAGGATGGTCAGGTGTTTTTAGCTGCGCTTTACTTAAAAAATACTGCAAAGCATGGTCAAGTAAATGCTGGTCATATTCAATTGGCGTTTTTTGTCTTTCATGACGCATCGCCACCTTAAAAGTCATTTGATTTAGCTTTAATTGCTCAAGTCCAAAAATACCAAGGCTTTTATTGGTATTTGGAACTAATAAGTAAGGACGGTATTGGTTAATGTTTTGACTTTGGGCTTTTTGCCATTCTGCTTCTGATTGAAAATAGCTTGGTAAATACGCCTCCCCTGCCGCAGATTTTTGAGTTTGATACCCAATACCCAGTACCCCAGATAAGCGTTTGGTCGGTGTATGATAAAACTCTAAGCGACCATTAACGCCTTTTTTTGTAAAAATAGAGCTGGCATGACCCTTATCCACCGTTGTATCACGCTCAGAAGGCTTATGATTGTTTGGATTTTGCTCATTGCCAGCATCTTTTTCATCATGATAATAATCTGCATAGGTTAAGCTTAGCTTAATTTTATCCAAACCTTGCATAGGCCGATATATCTCACCACGAATGTCGTAGCGATCGGTTTTCATATCAATCCAAGGCGAATGATGTTCATGATTGATGGGCACACCTGTGGGATTATGCTCACCGATGTGGTCTTCGTGGTTGTGGCGGCAATGTGTATGAGGATTGTCATCAATATCTGAATCCTCCATCAAATGAGGATAAATTGGTAAATAATAATTGGATTTTGTGATATTATGCCATTTGATAAAATGCTCTCGTTGGCTGTCGCAATGGATATGCCCTGGGATACCATAACGATCTTTACGATGGCTATAAGAAGCACCGATATGCCCATTATCATGAATATAAGACACGCCAATCATGCCAACGGTAGAGTTATTTTCACTGCCTGGCACATAATCTAACATGCGATCTGCCTGAAAATGGGGAACTTGATAGTCATCAGCCTCTCGCTTCAAGCCCTCCACCCGAACCGCAATGCTATCTCCTACCCCAAAGCTTACTCCTGCAGTTGCAAGCTTTTCATGATTGTTTGTGTTATATCGAAGCATCGCCTCGCCTTCGATTTTGTCATGGATAGCACCACTAGGCATACGATTAGGAATACGGTCATCAACAACATTAATCACACCAGCTGGCGATGCCAAGCCATATAACAGCGTATCAGCACCACGAACAAGCTCAACTTTAGACGCTAAAAGTGTATCGGTCGCCACAACATGATCAGGCGACATTGACGACACATCAATCACATCAGTTCCATTTTGTAAAATCTTAAGACGCACGCCCTCTTGTCCTCGCACAACAGGTGCCGATGAACCACCACCAAAAGGGTTGCTATGAATACCAAGCTCACCACTTAAAGCATTACCCAATGTTGCCGAACGATATTTTAATTTATCTTTTGAAAGCGTAAGATCACTGGATTGTTTTGAATCATTAAATACAAAACCTGTATTTTGGTTCGTTTGTGAGCTTACCAATACGCCCTTTAAGGTGGTGGTTGGCTCTTCACTCAGCTTGGTATTATCTGCTACCGCTGGCATCGCAAAGGTAGCCAATATCGCACAAACAAGTGGTTTTTTTATCATGATACCCTCGGTTATGATATAACATAATTAAATAAAACGCATTATTATATAGCATATTTAAAAAATAACAATGATTTAATAAGAAAAGATACTTGAGCATCTGATTAGAACGCTTTAATATTAATCCTACCATCTACCAATGCAAATGAGATCATATTTACCTTTATTGACCATTTGCCATAAAGATAAGAAGCATTGACCATTTTTCACAAACTCACAAACTCATAGACATTTGACCAAATAAGTTTTGGGCAATAAAAAAAACAAGATTTGGTTATGCGTATGTAAAAATGGCGTTAAGCTATAAATTTTTTTAATAATATATTATCAATGTTGATATTTTAATAATTATTGCTTAATTCTTATAAACTTGTTTATAATAAGTGGAAATTAACCAAAAAGAGAATTATTATAATCAAGTTTTTTAAATTTATTTTGATTTCAATAATTGTTCTGATTGCTTTAGTCGTCATCATTGGCATGATGTCAGGTGGGGACAACAATGATCAGCCAGCCAACAACACGGTAGAAACGGCAACACTTGATGAGCCACTAATAGTAGTCTCTGCTCGTGAAATCGCTAGTGATTATGATGACAATGAAGTAGCAGCAGACCAAAAATACAAAGGCAAGATTTTAGAAGTTTCTGGTATTGTTGCAAGTATTGATAGTAGCGTTGGCGATCAAGCTATTGTGCAATTGGCTGGTAAAAAGGAAATCCCATTTATCACCGCACTAGGTAATAACGACTTTAACCAATATGCCACAACACTAAAAAAAGGATAAAATGTTGTATTAATATGTGAAGGCGATGGAGCATATGGAGTATTTTTTGATTTTCCATCTCTTAACAACTGCCAACCAAAATAAAATAAGGGATAAAACCTTATCTAGACAGATTGAGTTTCAGCCTTTGTAAATACAAGAAGCAATGGTTTTAGCAAATCATCGCCAAAGTTAATCAAACGAGCTATCATCAATCATTTTTTATCCAAGTGATTATTTACCCCAAATAAAAACACCCCAAAATATTTTGGGGTGTTTGTCCAATCAAAGCTAAGCTATCTTAAGATTACTTACGCTTTTTGCGTTGAATGGCATGAATCGCTCGACCATCTGCCGATAAAGCAGCTTCATGTACCGCTTCAGACACGGTTGGGTGTGCAAAGGTCATCAGCTGCAGATCTTCGATACTAGAAACAAATTCCATGGCAATCATGCCTTGGTGGACGATATCACCTGCACCAACTGATACAGCATGCATACCCAATAAACGGTCAGTTTTAGCATCGGCCACAACTTTAATCAAGCCAACACCCTCGCCTTGTGCTAATGCACGGCCATTGGCAGATAAGCTAAATGAGCCTGTTTTCACTTCATAACCTTGTTCGGTGGCAGCCTGCTCAGACAGACCTACCCATGCAATCTCAGGATGGGTATAAATCACACTGATGATCGTATCGTAGTTGACTTGGGCTTTCTCGCCATGAATGCGTTCAACAGCCATCATGCCCTCTTCCATCGCTTTGTGGGCAAGCATCGGACCACGAACCAAATCACCGATGGCATAAACGCCGTCTAGGTTGGTTTTGCATTGGTCATCAACCGCTACCAAGCCACGCTCGGTAAGCTCAATGCCACAATTTTCCGCCAACAGCTTTTCGCTATACGCACGGCGACCCACGCAGACGATAAGCTTGTCAAAGGTATCTGTTTGAGTTTCACCTTTAACATCAGTGGTTACGACCACCTGACCATCTTTCACCTCAGCACCCGTCACTTTGGTATCAACACGGATATCAAGACCTTGTTTTTTGAGCAGTTTAGCGGCTTCTTTTGAGATGTCCTTATCAGCGACTGCCAAAAATTCTGGCATGGCTTCATAAACAACCACTTCTGAACCCAAGCGACGCCATACAGAACCAAGCTCAAGCCCAATGACGCCAGCACCAATCACACCCAAACGCTTCGGAACCTCAGCAAATTCCAACGCACCTGTTGAGTCAACGATATACTCGCCATCAGTTTTTGCCACAGGAATTTCAATTGGTACAGAGCCTGATGCAAGAATCACATATTTGGCAGTAATGGTGCTTTCATCGCCCTCTAGTGGTGTAAATTTTACTTGTTTTTCAGCACCTTTACCATCGACCAATGTACCCCAGCCTTGTAACCAGTCAACGCCATTACCCTTCAAAAGACCTGCCACGCCTTGGGTTAGCCCCTTGACAATACTGTCTTTACGCTCAAGCATTTTGGCAATGTCAATATTAACATCACCTGTTGTGATACCGTGGTCAGTCAATTCATGCTTTGTCGCCTCAAAACGATGCGAACTGTCAAGTAATGCCTTTGAAGGAATACAGCCAACATTTAGGCAAGTACCACCAAGAGCAGGTTCGCCTTTATGTACACGCTTTTCGATACAAGCAACACTAAAGCCCAGCTGTGCCCCACGAATCGCTGCTTCATAGCCACCAGGACCGCCGCCAATTACAACCAAATCATAAGAATTTTTCATCATATTCTCTTTTTTCTCTATGTTAAAAACACGCAAAGAATTGTCAGAACGCCTCCAACAATCCTTTGCAAAAACCATCTGTCAAACCTTATAGGTCAAGTAGTAGCATTGATGGATCTTCAATCAATTCCTTAATTGTCACTAGGAATTGAACCGCTTCTTTACCATCAATCAAACGGTGATCATAAGATAACGCAAGATACATCATCGGCAAGATAACAACTTCACCATTAACTGCCATTGGACGCTCATTGATGGCATGCATGCCTAAAATCGCAGTTTGTGGTGGGTTGATGATTGGTGTTGATAACAATGAACCAAACACACCGCCATTGGTAATGGTAAATGTGCCGCCAGTCATCTCCTCAATGCTCAGTTTACCATCACGCGCCTTAGTTGCATAATCACGAATGCCCGCCTCAACATCTGCCATACTCATGCGATCAGTATCACGCAGCACAGGCACAACTAAGCCACGATCGCTTGATACAGCCACACCCACATCATAATAACCATGATAAATGATATCGCTACCATCGATCGATGCATTCACTGCTGGGAAACGCTTCAAGGCTTCGGTGGCAGCCTTAACAAATAATGACATAAAGCCAAGTTTAACGCCATGCCGCTTCTCAAAACGATCTTTGTATTTGGCACGCAAATCCATCAAAGGCTTCATATTAACTTCATTAAATGTCGTCAACATCGCAGTTTCTTGAGTGGCTGACAGTAGTCGTTCAGCGATACGCTTACGCAGACGAGTCATCGGCTCACGCTTTTCGATACGCTGACCTGCGGCAGTGGCAATCACTTGACCATTATCAGCTTTTAGGGTAGGGTTAATCATATCAGATTTGGTCACCCGACCGCCACGCCCTGAGCCTTGAACATCAGCAGGATTAACGCCAGTTTCTTTGGCGGCTTTTCTGACTGCTGGGCTGTGATCTTTATATTCAGCTTCTGATGTTGCTGATTCATCTTTTGGTTGTACTGGTGCTGCAACCGATGCTGGATCAATGGTTGTGCCTTTATCAGCTTCATCTTTTGACAGCTCACCATCTTTTGATGGTGCTTCACCTGCTGGTGCTGACGCACCTGCCTCAAAAATCGCAACCACTTCTGCTGATAATACGGTATCATCCACATTCTTAACGATACTGGTAATCACACCATTGTCAGGTGCAACAATCTCCAAAACTACTTTATCAGTCTCAACTTCAGCCAAAAGTTGGTCACGGCTAACGGCTTCACCTTCAGCAACATGCCATTCAACGATCGTACCATCTTGTACTGATTCTGGAAATACAGGGGCTTTAATTTCAGCCATAATAAACTCCTTCAAGTTTATAAATCAAAAATATGTTATTTTAATACTAAATGTTATTAGCCAAAATGCACACAGCACTTTGGCTAATGAATGTTACTTCAAGGCTTCCACTGTCACACCCAAGGCTTCAGCAATCAAAGCTTTTTGTTGTTCGGTGTGCAGTTTTGGTGAGCCTGTCGCAGGTGCAGCAGCGGCAGGACGCGCCGAAGGCGTAATGATTTTTGCCTTCGTCGGTGCAGGTACTACCATGCGGAATAGCTCAGGTGCTAAGTAATACCAAGCACCTTGATTCAGCGGCTCTTCTTGCGCCCACATGATTTCTTCTAAGTTTGGATACTTGTCAATTTCAGCCAAGATGCGTTCTTCAGGCAACGGATACAGCTGCTCAATACGAACAATGGCGATATGCTCTTGACCCAGTTTGCGGCGCTGATCGAGCAAATCATAATACACTTTACCGCCACAAAGTACCAAGCGTGTGACCTGCTCATGATTGATTGGATCAATTTCAGACAAGACAGTTTCAAATTTACCCGATGCCAATTCTTCTAAATTGGAGGTTGCAAGCGGATGTCTAAGCAAGCTCTTAGGCGACATCACAATCAATGGCTTGCGGATTGGGCGTACTACCTGACGGCGTAAGGCATGGAAAATCTGTGCTGGCGTTGTTGGCGTAATGACCTGCATATTATCCTCAGCACACAGCTGCAAGAAACGCTCCAAACGCGCTGATGAATGCTCAGGACCTTGACCCTCAAAACCATGAGGTAAAAGCATCGTCAAACCACAAACACGCTGCCATTTGGTTTCGCCAGATGAAATAAACTGATCGATCACCACCTGTGCACCGTTCACAAAGTCGCCAAACTGCGCTTCCCAAATAATCAATGCGTTCGGCACTGTGGTGGCATAGCCATATTCAAAAGCCAATACCGCCTCTTCTGACAGCAGTGAATTATAAGTGGCAAAACGGGCTTGGTCTTTGGTGATATGCTGCAGAGGAATATACATACTGCCATCATTCATATTATATAGTTCTGAATGACGATGTGAGAATGTACCACGACCGACATCCTCGCCTGTAATACGCACCAATGAACCTTCAGCAGCAAGGCTGGCGTATGCCAAAGTCTCAGCCGCACCCCAGTTAAGAGGTTCTTCACCAGTTTGCATCGCCAAACGCTGCTCAACGACTTTTGCCACTTGACGCTGCAGGGCAAACCCTTCGGGGATTTTTGCCATCGCACGACCATAGGATTTGAGCTTTTCGATATCGACGCCCGTTTCCCAGTCGTCTTGCAAATCGTGACCTAAATAAGGCTTCCAATCAACGAACAGTTCAGTATTTGGCTCGCTGACCAAACCGCCTGCAACAAACTCACCACGATCCAATAGTTCACGATAGTCATCTTCAAGCTTGGCACCCTGCTCATGAGTGATGATGCCCTCTTGAACCAATTGCTCAACATATTGGGCGCGCGTGGTCGGTAGTTTTTTGATGACTGCATACATCAAAGGCTGCGTGGCAGATGGCTCGTCAGATTCGTTATGACCATTACGGCGATAACAGAAAATATCTAGCATAACATCTTTGCCAAATTCACGGCGGTAATCCACAGCCAATTGAGAGGCAAATACGACCGCTTCAGGGTCATCGCCATTGACATGCAAAATCGGTGCATGAACCATTTTGGCAACATCAGTACAATACTCTGTCGAGCGAGCGTCTTCAATACGAGAAGTGGTAAAGCCAACTTGGTTATTGATGACAATATGAACCGTACCGCCAGTCTTATAGGCGCGTGTTTGAGACATTTGGAAAGTCTCTTGGTTAACACCCTGACCTGCCAGTGCGGCATCCCCATGCACCACCAAAGGCAAAACTGTACTGTTATCAATTTGTAAGCCATATTTTTCAGAACGGCGTGCTTGGCGTGCTCTGACCGAACCTTGAAGTACAGGAGAGACAATCTCAAGGTGTGATGGGTTAAATGCCAATGCCAAGTGCATCTCACCGCCTGGTGTCATGACATTAGATGAAAAACCATTGTGATATTTCACATCCCCTGAGCCATTAACAGGTTGTACTTTGCCATCAAATTCATCAAACAAATCGCTTGGTTTTTTGCCCAAAATATTGACCAAAAGATTCAAACGACCACGGTGTGCCATACCAATGACAACCTCTTTTGAGCCATGAGTACCTGCGCGTTGTACCATCTCATGAACTGCAGGAATAAAGCTTTCGCCACCTTCTAGACCAAAACGCTTGACACCTGTATATTTACGAGCTAAGTATTTTTCCAAACCTTCAGCCGCTGTCAGACGCTCTAGAATTTCCAATTTTTTATCTTTGTCAAATTTGATATGACCGTGATTTGACTCGATATAATTTTCAATCCAACGCTTTTCAGCCGCTTGAAAAACATGCATATATTCATAACCAATGCTTTGGCAATACACACGCTCTAAGATTTCGATAATTTCACGCAATTTAGCTTCTGATTTACCAATCGCCAAATCATTGGTTGGGAAGGTGGTGTCTAAATCTGACTCCGCCAACCCATGAAATGCCAAAGTCAAATCCTCAACCTCTGGACGCGGATGTAGCCCCAATGGATCAAGATTTGCCTTGCGATGACCACGGCGACGATAAGCAGAAATTAATGCCTGCACCGCCATTTGTTTGGGATGATGCTCTACAGATGAGCTACTTGATTTTGCGGTCAATCCTGATTGGTTGCGTGCCAACAATAAAAACTGCTCTTTGATTGCATTGTGTGGTGCATCATTATCTTGACGATAAGCGGCAAAATAATCTTGCCACTCTTTGCTCACACTTTGGCTGTCTGCCATATATTGTTCATACAGTGCTTCGACATAGGCTGCACTGTCTGCTGCCAATTCGGTGTTTGCAAAAGCCACCGTATCTTTACTACTGTTTGTCATTCGTTTTTCGCCATTTTATTAAAAAAGTTGATGTGCCATGCTCTTGACAACCATGGCTGTCAATCTGTATCAAAACTGACACATAGGTATGTATAGTGTACGCCATTTGGATAAAGATAACAAGGGTGATAATTACCCTAAAACACAATTATCTTCGTAAAGGCGAACAATTGTAGATACTTTTACCTGAGTATAAACTTACGATCACCAAGGCTAATTTTTGGTGTTATATGCAACAATGGATAACATTATTAAGATTTATTTCATTTTATCAAAATACTATCAAAGATACGCATGCCCTGATATGGCTATCTTAGTGATACCAATATAAAAAGCTGCACCCAGCGATGCAGCTTTTTGTAGACTTAACATATGCTTAAAGTTTTATTATCCTGCTTGATCTAAAAGCATATTACGAATATGGCCGATGGCTTTGGTTGGGTTTAGCCCCTTGGGGCAAACGCTGACACAGTTCATAATACCACGGCAACGGAATAAGCTAAATGGGTCGTCTAAGCGAGCTAGGCGTGCTTGAGTATCTGTATCACGACTATCAATAATAAAACGATAGCCATTTAATAATGCAGATGGGCCTAAGAATTTATCTGGATTCCACCAAAATGATGGGCAAGCCGTTGAGCAGCACGCACACAAAATACACTCATAAAGACCGTTCATTTTTTCACGCTCTTCTGGTGATTGCAATCGCTCTTTAGGCGGTGCAGGCTGGTTATTAATTAAATATGGATGAACTTTTTCATACTGTTCATAAAATTGGTTCATATCCACAACCAAATCTTTAATCACAGGCAACCCCGGCAACGGGCGGATGGTGATTTTATTTGGTAGGGTATTCATATTAATCAAGCATGCCAAACCATTTTTACCATTGATATTCATACCATCAGAGCCACAAATACCCTCACGGCACGAGCGGCGGAAAGTTAGGGTTTCATCTTCACGCTTTAGGCGAAGTAAAACATCAAGCAACATACGGTCTGAATCTAGTAATTCAACGGTATATGACTGCATATAAGGGGCATTATCTTTGTCTGGGTCATAGCGATAAATCTCTACGATACGGGTGCCTCGACTCATGATTTTTCTCCAGTAATGATTTGGATAGGATTGGCATTACGCCAACCCTCCGATATTTGGCTTATGGTGATTAGAAAGTCCGAACACGCGGCACACAATAATCAACCGTCAATGGCTGCTTACGAACTGGCTTATACACAACTTTATTACCCTCTGAATACCAAAGTGTGTGCTTCATCCATTCGCTATCATTACGACCAAGTGGTGCTGGCTCATAATCCGCTGGATGCTCATAATCAACCACCATATGTGCGCCACGACATTCGTGACGCAGTGACGCAGAAATCATAGTTGCTTTTGCAACTTCATATAAGTTTGCTACCTCAAGTGCCTCAATACGGGCGGTATTAAAGACTTGTGATTTATCTGCCAAATGGATTTGCTCAACTTTTGGGGCAAGTGCCATGATTTTTTGCACACCTTCATCCATCAGTGCCTGAGTCCGAAACACACCAGCATGAGCCTGCATGGTATTACGAATCTCATCAGCGACCTCTTGGGCATTGTAGCCTTCGGTAGAGTTTTGTAGCTTATCAAGACGAGACTGGGTAAAGTCTAGCACTCGTGGATTAAGTGGCTTATAATTACGCCCCATTTGGGTAAATTCATCAATGATGTGCTGACCTGCTGCACGCCCAAATACCACCAAATCAAGCAGTGAGTTAGTACCTAAGCGGTTGGCACCATGAACAGATACACACGCACACTCACCAATGGCATAAAGACCTTTAACAATACGGCCTTCGGTATATAGACCCTGCTCATCAACAGGACCTTCTAGGTTTGGTACAGTAACCTGACCGTGAATGTTGGTTGGAATACCGCCCATCATATAATGGATAGTAGGCACAACAGGAACAGGCTCTTTGGTAATATCCACATTACCAAAGTTTTTGCTAATCTCAAACACTGACGGCAAACGCTTCATCAGCGTAGCAGCACCTAAGTGCGTCATGTCCATAACGATATAATCACCATTAGGACCACAGCCACGACCCTCTTTAATTTCTTGGTCCATAGAGCGAGAGACGAAATCACGAGGGGCCAAGTCTTTCAAAGTTGGGGCATAACGCTCCATGAATGCTTCGCCATGCTTATTGCGTAAAATTGCACCCTCACCACGACAGCCTTCGGTCAATAGAACGCCAGCTCCTGCGACACCTGTTGGGTGAAATTGCCAAAATTCCATGTCCTGCAAAGGAATGCCAGCACGCACCGCCATGCCCAAGCCATCACCTGTATTAATATAAGCATTGGTTGATGCTTTAAAGATGCGACCTGCCCCACCTGTTGCTAATACTGTGGTATTGGCTTGGAAAACTGAAATATTACCTGTTTCTTGTTCTAAGGCAATCACGCCATTAATATTACCTTCATCATCTTTAATGAGGTCAAGGGCAATCCACTCCACAAAAAACTGTGTGCCTTTTTCAAGATTTTTTTGGTATAAAGTATGTAAAAGTGCATGACCTGTACGGTCGGCGGCGGCACACGCACGAGGCACAGGTTTTTCGCCATAATTTGAGCTGTGACCACCAAATGGACGCTGATAAATCGTGCCATCTGCGTTACGGTCAAAGGGCATGCCCATGTGTTCTAACTCATAAACGACCTTAGGTGCTTCACGGCACATATATTCAATGGCATCTTGGTCGCCAAGCCAGTCAGAGCCTTTAACGGTATCATAAAAATGAAAATGCCAGTTATCATTGCTCATATTACCCAAAGATGCACCGATACCGCCTTGGGCTGCAACGGTATGCGAGCGAGTGGGGAAAACTTTGGTAATGACAGCGACTTTCATACCACCATTGACTAATTGCAATGACGCACGCATGCCTGAACCGCCACCACCAACAATCACCGCATCAAAGTTGAGTGTTGGGATATTATTAATTGTATTATCTTGGTTTGTTGCCATGTTAATTCCTAATGATTGCATATTGCATTTGGTATTTGTATTTTGAAGCTTTGGTTAATTACCAAAAAATCATCACGCCCCAAAACAGATAGACCAAAACAGCGATAATGACCAAAGATTGGATGACCAAACGCAGACCTGATGATTTGACATAATCCGTCAAAACCGTCCACATGCCCACCCATGCGTGAAATACCAATGATAAAATCGCCACCAAGCTAAATAGCTTCATTGGTAAACTTAGCATAAAGCCTTGCCAGCTTTCAAAATTCACATCATTGAATAGGAAAAAACCTACTATAACAACGCTATAAACTGCTAAGACAACCGCACTGATACGCTGTAAAATCCAATCTCGTGAACCTGAACCAGTCAAGCCAGTCGCACTTTTAATACCAGAATTATTTCTCATTAGAACATCACCCATACAAACGATGCGACAATCAGTACAGCTGCGATTACAAAACTAATCACCGCAGCAGTACGCCCAGATTTAAGCTCTTCATTCATACCAGCATCAGCAAGCAAATGCTTGATACCCATAACAAAATGATAAGCGGTTGCCGCCACAAAAATCCATGCCACAAAACGCAATGCCATATGATTAAATACAGCAGCAAAACTATCAGCTGATGATAATGAAGTTTGAAGAATACACAACATGACAGGCACAAGCAAAAACAGCACAATGCCTGACACACGGTGCAAAATAGAAGCCACAGCAATCGGTGATTTTGAGTTCACGGCGATGACTTGGCTTAGGGGTAAGTTAATCGGTCGGTTGCTTTTCACAGCGGGCATCCTTATCTAATTTACGCCGAAAAATGGCAAGGAGTAGCTGGCTGGCTTATCAATCGGGCAGTAGATACATAGGTAAATACACAAAAAAAATACCGCCCAATTAATTCTCACAACTCATCACAGGTCATGAGCTTTCAGCGCGCACCACAAAAAAATGCACAATCTTATCACGATAGCCAATCACCAAACCATCAAAATTTTATGGTCTTATCATAGGGTCAATGTGTACTTATCAATAACGACTTATCATTAAAATTGATTGGTAGAAGCTTAATTTTCTGATAACTACGATTGATTATCGTTTAGAAAAATGCGAACATAAATAACCTAAATTATAAAACGCTTACTCAATAATTACAAACAAAATCCCAAACTTTGTGCAAAATTTCCGAAATTTTTCCAAAAAATACCTCACAAATGCGTGAATTAATTGTTACAAACAGTGTCAGGCTTTGAAAATTGCTTGCTAAGTCAGTAAATTACCCCTAAAATCGAAGTTGAGCCAGTGGGTAAATGTTCACTAATTTTGTGATTGATACGAAAAAGTCTTGTAACTTTGTCAAAGTTTTTGTATTATCCAATTTCGTATTATCCAAAAGGTTCACTATTGAGCGTGCCTACACGCAGATATGAATATATAACAAAACAAGGATGCCACACGATTTAGGCTAATGGCTTAGCCAATTTGTGTGAAATTATTCATCTGATTGTATTTGTATGATGCCAGCACCCACAAGGAAGTATGGTGACTGTTGTCATGTACAATGCAAGGTTTTCAGATGATTTTAACCATAGATGAGGTCAATTATGTCAAAGAAAGTTACTCTTACCGTTGACGGTACCGAATACGAAATGCCAGTGCTGGAGAGCACTTTGGGTCGTCCAGTACTGGACATCAGTGCTGTTGCCAAAGCAGGTTTATGGACTTATGATCCTGGCTTTAAGGCGACTGCGCCAGTAGAATCTGCCATTACTTATATTGATGGTGAAAAAGGCGAGCTTTTACATCGTGGCTATGCCATTGACGACTTAGCATCCAAGGCTGAGTATTTAGAAGTTTGTTATGCGTTATTATACGGTGATTTGCCCAACGCCGAACAAAAACAAGCATTTTATCAACGCATCTCTGATCATATGTCTGTACACGATCAGTTGCGTAAATTCTTTGAAGGTTTCCGCCGTGATGCTCACCCAATGGCAATCATGGTTGGCGTGGTGGGTGCGCTGTCAGCATTCTATCACAACCACCTAGATATCTCTGATCCTCAGCATCGTGATAATACTGCCGTTGATTTGATTGCAAAAGTACCAACCCTTGCTGCCATGAGCTACAAATACTCAATCGGCGAGCCATTCATATATCCACGCAAAGATTTTAGCTATGCTGAAAACTTTTTATATATGATGTTTGCCACACCAGGTGAACCAGATTATAAAGTCAATCCTGTACTTGTCAAAGCGATGGATAAAATCTTCACGCTGCATGCTGACCACGAACAAAACGCATCCACCTCTACCGTGCGTTTGGCTGGCTCAACAGGTGCCAACCCATACGCATGTATCGCAGCAGGCATCGTAGCACTTTGGGGTCCATCACATGGCGGTGCTAACGAAGCTGTTCTTGAGATGCTTGACGAAATCGGTTCTGTTGAACATGTCGAAGAGTTCATGGAAAAAGTTAAGCGTAAAGAAGTTAAATTGATGGGCTTTGGTCACCGCGTCTATCAATACTTCGATCCACGCGCCAAAGTCATGAAAGAGACATGTGATGAAGTTCTAGGCGCTTTGGGTATCAATGATCCTAAGCTAGAGCTTGCGATGAAGCTTGAAAAAATCGCTCTAGAAGATCCATACTTTGTTGAGCGTAAACTCTATCCAAATGTTGACTTCTACTCTGGCATCATCCTAAAAGCAATCGGTATCCCAACATCTATGTTTACCGTAATCTTTGCCTTGGCGCGTACTGCTGGCTGGATTGCTCACTGGACAGAAATGCACTCAGAGCCATTCAAAATCGGTCGTCCACGCCAGCGTTATACTGGCGAGACGCATCGTGAGTTTGTTGAGCTTGAAAATCGTAAATGATCACACTTCTATCAATAAAGCCCTTCAGCTGATCTTGAAGGGCTTTATTTTTACTCTGATAAACCAACTGATTAAATAAATCGTTTTTAATACCACTTATAACCTTGCCCTTAATCATGATAAACCGCCCCTAAGAGCGGTTTATCAAATAAGTTTCAACGACAATAAAAGGCTAAGAGTGAGTGATAAAAATTATTTACCAATCCCAGCTTGTTTAAGCAATGCACCAAAACTACCCATACTTTTTTGTTGGGCAGATTTGGTAGCTTGGTGGTGTGATTTTTTTGGTTTACCATCAAACTTTCGCTTGGTTTTATCCACTGCTGGCTTGGTAGCCTGAGATTTATGGCTTGCTTTGCTCTCATCTTGAGCGGATTTTTCAGATTTCATACTAAAGCCAATACGCCCACGCACTTCATCTACTGAAATAACCCGAACTGTAACAATATCTTGAGGCTTAACAACATCAGCAGGGTTGGTCACAAAACCATCTGACAGCTCTGAGATATGCACTAAGCCATCTTGATGCACGCCAACATCGACAAAACAGCCAAAGGCGGTCACATTGGTTACGACACCCTCAAGGGTCATGCCTACTTTTAAGTCCTTAATTTCATTAACATCATCACGGAACTTAGCCGTACGAAACTCTCCACGAGGGTCATGTGCAGGTTTGGCAAGCTCATTTAAAACTGTTGCCAATTGGCTAAAATTATCCAAGCTGTCATTAAGTGCTTTGGTCAAGCTCTCATTGCCCAATACCTCATCTAGTGATTTACCATGCTTAGTTAAAATTTCATATACCAATCCATAGCTTTCAGGGTGGACACCAGTAGCGTCCAGTGGTTCATCACCCTCTTTGATACGCAAAAACCCTGCTGCTTGCTCAAAAGTTTTGACGCCCAATCGTGGTACATTTTTTAGTGCTTCACGGTTAGTAAAAGCACCATGTGCACGACGATACTCAACAATTTGTTGGGCAACATTTTTATTAAGCCCTGAGATATGAGCTAAAATTGCAGGGCTTGCGGTATTGACATCTACTCCCACCGCATTGACACAGTCTTCGGTTACCTTGTCTAAACTGCTTTCAAGCTCAGTTTGATTGACATCGTGCTGATACTGACCGACGCCGATCGCTTTTGGCTCAACCTTGACCAATTCTGATAACGGATCTTGTAAGCGGCGTGCAATCGACACAGCACCACGCACCGACACATCCAAATCGGGCAACTCTTGGGAGGCGATTTCGCTGGCTGAATAAACCGATGCACCCGCCTCTGAGACCACCAATGCCTGAGCAGATAAAGAAGCTTCACGAATGATTGATTTCACCAGCTCTTCACTTTCTCGGCTGGCAGTACCATTACCAATAGCAACCAATTCAACCTGATGCATCTTAATCAGCGTCTCAATGCGATCTTTGGCTTCGGCCAGTTTATGATGCGGCTTAAAAGGATAGACCGTATCAGTTGCCAACACTTCGCCCATGCCATCAATCACCGCCATCTTGACGCCATGACTATAACCTGGATCCACTCCCAAAATCGCCTTACGACCCGTTGGAGCGACCATAAGTAGATGCTTGAGATTCTCTGCAAAAACGGCGATGGCATCCGCCTCCGCTGCCAAGCGACGCTCGGTCAGCAGTCGATGCTCAATCTGTGAACGCCATTTAACCAGCCAAAGTTTTTTGGCGGTCTCGGTCAAAAATTCACCATTGGCAGCTTTTGGGTCAATCTCAAAATGACGCATGATCGTCTCAATAAATGGTTCATCTTCACCATCAACATGTAGCACCAATACATTTTGTTGACGCCCACGCAGCATAGCAAGCAAACGGTGATTTGATAGCTTGGCAAATGGTTCGGTATGTTCAAAATAGTCTTTGAATTTTTCGCCCGCTTCACGCTTTTCTTCACCGATTAATTCAGAGCGAATGCTTGCCGTGGCATTAAATCCAGTGCGTACCTTGTCCAATAAGTCCAATGCTGTCGCCCATTCATCCAAAATAATCGCCTGAATGCCGACAATTTGTTTATCAAAATCGCCAAAATCAGCCTCAAAAGTTTCGCCTTTATCATCGGTCAGCGTCTCAGGTGGCACATAGCCCTCAAGTGCTTTTTCTGGGCTTTGACCTGCCAAAATAGCATGTGCAATTGGTTCAAGTCCTGCCAATTTTGCGCGTGCAGCCACAGAGCGACGGCGTGGGCGATAAGGCTGATAAATCTCTTCAAGCTCAAGCTTGGTTGAGGCAGCATTCACCCGCTCAGCAAGCTCATCAGTCATGACATTTTGAGCGGCCAACAACCCTAGGATTTTTTGACGGCGTGCTGCCAAATCTCGCTCAGTGATGAGCGATTTTTCAAGTTCACGCAAAATCTCATCATCTAGGCCGCCAGTATGCTCTTTGCGATAGCGAGCAATAAAAGGAACGCTTGCCCCTTCATCATAAAGTCTAGCAAATGCTTCAACCTGAGTGCTTTTGATGGCATGCGTTGCCGCAAGTTTGGCATAAATGGCTTGATGGTCGATTTGAATATCGGTATCAGTCGTTGTGTTGGTCATAAGGATTCTTTTAATTACGCCGATTGGCAGGAAATGTTTACCTATTATACCAACTTTCACTCAAAACACCAAAGCCTACCAATCGCCTTTAAAATATCCTTTAAAATACCATCAAAACTTTCAGGCAGTTTTGACCAAATCTCAAAGAAAATTAACATAAAACTAGTGACATTTTACTGTGCAATATTGTACACTAAGACTATTGAGCCGACTTGATAAGTCGGTATATGATGATAAGGAAGATGATATGACAGAAATATTAGATACGATGACGCACCGCATTTTGGTGGTAGATGACGATGCTCGGCTACGAACGCTGTTGCAACGCTTTTTGGAAGATGATGGTTATGTGGTGCGTGTTGCACATGATGGTAAGCAGATGGATAAGCTCATCGCGCGTGAGATGTTTTCTTTGATTGTTTTAGATTTAATGCTCCCTGACGAAGATGGCATCGCAATTTGTAAGCGTCTGCGTGCAGAAAATTCAAGCATTCCCATCATCATGCTCACCGCCAAAGGCTCTGATGCGGATCGTATTGCAGGACTTGAAGCAGGTGCTGATGACTATTTGCCAAAACCGTTTAACCCAAAAGAGCTGCTTGCGCGTATCAAAGCGGTATTGCGTCGCCAAAATAGAGAGCTGCCAGGCGCCCCAAGCCAACAAGTAGAAGTGGTAGAGTTTGGACCTTGGACACTGGATTTATCCACACGCACTCTCAAACGAGATGGTAATGTCGTTACCTTAACTACTGGTGAGTTTAGTGTTTTAAAAGCTTTGGTTCAGCACCCAAGAGAGCCTTTGACTCGTGATAAGCTCATGAATCTTGCGCGTGGTCGTGAGTGGGGTGCGATGGAGCGTTCTATTGATGTTCAGGTATCTCGCCTACGCAGATTGATCGAAGACAATCCTTCTCAAGCTCGCTATATCCAGACGGTTTGGGGCGTGGGCTATGTATTTGTGCCAGATGGTGCTGAAGGCTGATCGACACATATGCCACAATGGGACAGTTTCGTCCCATTTTTATTTTATCAATAAGTCAAAATCATCATGATACCGATTCATCAAATTCCAACCACGCTTGTTACAGGCTTTCTTGGTGCTGGCAAAACCACGCTCATCAACGCCCTAATTACTCACAAATCCCACCAAAGATGGGCACTACTGCTGAATGAATTTGGTCAAATTGGTATAGACAGTGCACTTGTGACCGATGATGACATTGCTATTAAGGAGGTCAATGGCGGCTGTATCTGTTGCACAGGTCAGCTGCCCTTGCAAGTTGCACTTGTCAGGCTCATTAATGAGCATCATCCTGATCGCCTAATTATTGAGCCAACAGGGCTTGCACACCCCGATGAGCTGTTAGATCAGCTGTCTGAACCACACTGGCAAACCACGCTTACGCTCAATGCCGTCATCTGTGTGCTGAGCGTACCTCAGTGGCAACAAGAAAAATATCGTACTCATGATGGCTATATTGCCCATGTGCGTCACGCTGATATTGTTGCCATCAATCGCCATGATACGCTCACAGATCATGAACGGCAAGCTTTAAGAGCGTGGATCAAAAGCATCAATGAGCATGCTGTCATCATCGATGAGGTGCCTTTAAACCAAGAGATTGCTGGGATATTATTAACCACGCCACATAACGCCCAAAAGACGACTTGGCGGATTTGTTTGACAGCGTCAAATCCAATGATAACTCAAGCCACCGACAAAGCTGTCAAGCAGTCAAATGATTTACCTTATCGGTATCATGAGCGACGAGCAGCACATCAAGTGGGTGGCTGGCGGTTGCCTAGCACATGGCAATTTGATAGCCATCATCTACAAAAGTGGCTGTTATCTCGTCCGAATTATTTACGCATCAAGGGGGTCGTGCATACTTTAGAAGGCTGGCTTTTAATCAATATTACCCCCGAGAGTATCAATATCACAGACACCACCGCCCGAGATCACAGTAAGATTGAGCTGATATTTGAGGAAAAAAATGCCAAAGATGATGACTGTTGGCAAGTTTGGGATCGTGAATTGATGGATTTGGCGTAAACTGTGCATGACACTACTTAATAACGAGCAAAAAACGAGCAAAAAACGAGCAAAAAAAATACCTTGCATCAGCAAGGCATTTTAAGTATTGATATCATTAGCCATAATGGGCGTATTTTGGATCTGCCGCTGCCGTAAATAGCACATCAGTTGATGAATTAAGTGCCGTTTCGGCAGAGTCTTGTACCACACCGATGATAAAGCCGATAGCAACCACTTGCATGGCGATATCATTTGGAATGTTAAATAAATTGCACGCCAAAGGAATCAATAAAAGCGATCCGCCCGCCACGCCAGAAGCACCGCATGCTGACAAACTGCCGACAATCGCCAATAGCACCGCTGCACCAAAGCCAACCTCAATCCCTAAAGTGTGTGCTGCCGCTAAGGTTAAAATATTAATGGTAATCGCAGCACCCGCCATATTAATCGCCGAACCCAAAGGAATACTTACCGAATAAGTATCTTCGCTTAGACCCAATTTGCGTGCAAGGTTCATATTTACAGGGATATTTGCTGCTGATGAGCGTGTAAAAAATGCCGTCACGCCAGATTCACGCAAGCAGGTGAATACTAAAGGATAAGGATTTTTGCGTGTCATCACCGCAACAATGATGGGATTCATCACCAAAGCAATAAACAGCATCGAGCCGACCAGTACCGCCAATAATCGTGCATAGCCCACCAGTGCTTGAATACCAGTTTCTGCCACAGTTGACGCCACCAGACCCAAAATCCCAAAAGGTGCCAACGCAATAATCCATTTAACCACACTGGTTACCGCCATACCCAAATCTGACACCACACGCAAAGTGGTCTCTGTGACATGGCGAAGCGCAAGACCAATCAGCACCGCCCAAGTCAAAATCCCCATATAATTGGCATTGGCCAATGATGCCACAGGGTTGGCAACCAAATTCATCACAAGATTGGTTAAAACTTCACGCAAGCTTTGGGGTGCAGCTTGCTCAACGCTTTCGATATTATTTAAGACCAGTTCTGTTGGGAACATAAAACTTGCGCCTACAGCGACCAATGCCGCCGAAAATGTACCCACCAAATAAAGAAAAATAATCGGTTTAATACGGCTGTCTGCACCGATACGCTGATTTGAAACCGCTGCCAACACCAACACAAACACCAGTATTGGTGCAACTGCCTTAAGTGCGCCTACAAAAATTGAGCCTAAAATACCCAAACTTAAGCCAAAAGATGGGGCAACCACCCCAATTGTCGTCCCAATCACCAGTGCCAACACAATCAGTGGCACTAAACCCAGACGCAAATAAGCATCTACAATTGAACGCATAATCACTCCTAAAATGACAAGAATCTATTCATCGTGCTTTGATTGGCTGTTTGACAGTCAGCAAATTCCATTTAAAAGCATCTCATGAACGGTTCAAGTGCAAGCCAAGACTTATAAAATCAATCTACTATACCACTTTTTTATCATAAAGTCAGAATTTGTTGCAGTAGTATTACAAATTGATGTGCGTTAGGCATGCTAGCCTAAAAGCAGCCATTGAATCACTGGCTGGATTGACTACTTAAAAACAGATCTTGGCTGTATCTCACCAAACTGATGACATACAGTTAAATTAATGGCTCATCACTGACAATTAAATCATCACATCTGCCTGACCATCCTTGACCACCAAAACTGTGATGACCGTCAAAATTACGAAAGCGATTGCCATCAATTGATGGGCTGACTACGCTGATGGTTTTATCGCTATGATTGTCCAATAAATCACATGTCACACAATCAGTCGCCATAACACGCCTTTGCTGGATTAAATTGATTAAAATTTATCAAATTATCTTTGACTTGATGGCATAACTTGGCGTACCAAAACTGGTGAGCTTGGCAATCCCAAAAGCTTATCAAACTTTAGAAAAATCCAGCTCAAAACCAGATTCAAATGCCATGGGTTTGTTGGTAATAGGGTCGGTGAATGATAAGTGCTTAGCCAAAAGCTGTAATGGTTTATCAAAATCATCCTTGGCACGATGCATCACTTTTGGATAAAAATTATCGTGGGCGATGGGTATGCCCAAATAATTTAGGTGTACTCTAAGCTGATGCAGCTTGCCCGTTGTTGGTTTTAGCTCATATTTTGCCCATTTGCCATCTTCACTGACCGCCAAGATATCAATATCGGTATGTGTATTAGGCTCGCCGATACCAACCGCCATGGTATAAAACGGCTCACCTCGCACCAAGGGCAGTGAGAGCTGTAAAGGGAATTGATGTGCCTGAGTCATCGGTGCGATGGCGTGATAAATTTTATTGATTTTTCTGTCGTTAAATAGTGATTGATAAGCACGGCGTGATTCACAAGTCTTGGTAAAAATCATCAGCCCAGCCGTCTGTTTATCCAAGCGATGCACGGGTGAAAGATGGGCATTGCCTGTGGTTTGTTTTAGGCGTGTGAGTAGTGTTTGTTGCACATAGTTCCCTGCTGGTGACACCGTCAAAAAATGCGGTTTATCCACCACCAGCAGTGTTTGGTCTTCATAAATGATGTGATGCTCAAACGGCACAACAACCTCATCGCAAAGATGGCGATAGTAAGTGATGGTCATACCATGCTGATAGAGGCTATTTAAGTCAAGTATCCTGCCATCAATATCTTTGACCAACCCATCATTAAATCGCTTTTGCCAAACTGCTGTACCGATGTGATGAAATTTTTTGCACACATACTCAAAGATTGTCAATGGTGCATCTTTTATCTTAGGCAAATACAGTTTGCTTGGTGAGACGCCCTGACGCATCATTAAGACGCATGATGAATACAATAAGGCGTATAAGGCACAGTTTGTAGGCGGTTTTCGTTAATCGGTTCACCACATTCAACACAGCTGCCGTATTCTCCTTGCTCAATACGGCGTAATGCACCATTGACCTGTGCCAGCCCTTGCTCAGCTTCAATCAATAATGCCTTACGCATTTCATCACGGCTGGCAGCAACCGCTTGATCATCCCAGTGCTGCTGGAGCTGGTCTTTGGGGTTTGAGATATGATCGCTGATTTTATCAATTCTTGATTGATATTCTTTTTTGAGTGCTAATAAGTCTTGTTTGTAAGCATCAAGATTTTGCATGGTAACTCCCAGCATTGGTGTAAAACAATTTTTGATTTTCTTTGTGCTTTCATTATTCATGAATTCATCACAAAAGGCAATAGCTGGTTAGATTTTTCACCCCTTTCACTGATAAAAATGGATAAATTAAGCCCGTTATCTGTAATTTTTATAAAAATTGATTAAACCAGCCATACTAAATTTGCCAAATCATGAAGTTTTTAACTGATTAAAGCCCCCATACCAATTTTGTAAGCAATATCTTACAAACATTGATGACATTTGCCACTATTTTAACCTGATTAATTTGGGCATAATATACCCAACAGCAAAGGACATGGGTACAGGTAAGTACCAACGCTAGGATAGCATGGCTGTTACAAGGATGACCATAGGGAAATATGCAATGATTGCGCACAAAAAAACCACAAGCCAAAACTTGTGGTTTTTTTGTGATTGGTATTTATGCTCATCTAAGTTTGCTCAACGATTGCATAAACGCCCAAGCTCTCTACAAAAGCCTCCAGAGCTTTTTGCTCAACTTCAATCGTCATATGCACATCCGTTTCATAGTCAACCTCCAAAATACGGCCGCCGACTTGATGAACCAAATAACGCACTTGTGCTTCATGTGCAAAACTTAGTTTTAACTTGACAATTTGATAAGCGATAAATGCTTTTAATACCATCTTATCTACCGCCATCTGAGCTGCTGTTGCATAGGCTCGGGTCAGACCACCAGCACCAAGTTTAATACCGCCAAAATAACGCACCACAATGATAATACAATTACCAATTGCCTTATGTTGTAAGACACTTAAAATCGGTCTGCCTGCTGTGCCATTGGGTTCGCCATCATCATCAAAACCTGCGCTGGTGGTATTGTGCGGATTTCCGATAATATAGCCATAACAATGATGGCGGGCATCTAGATAGCGGGTGCGTAAATTTTGTACATGGCTCATTGCCTGCTCACGAGTACTAATGGGATAAGCAAAAGCCAAAAACTCGCTTTTTTTGATTTCGTATATTGCCTCACACGGCTTACTTAAAGTTTGGTAAGTCACAATCTATCTTCCATACAATGATACGCCATTTTCCCATATTTTGCCCTTTTGTACAATTTGGCGAAATCTTAGCCAACATCAAAACTACAAAGACACCAATCAAAATGTGCTAAAATCAGGCAACTTAAACCCACACAGTTCAAATAACTTGAATGAATGAGACCATATATGCGTTTGGATAAATTTTTAAGCAAAGCCACAGAACTGTCACGCAAAGATGCCAAAAAAGTTCTTCATGCTGGTGAAATTACTGTCAATGGCACCATCATCAAAGACTCAAGTCATCATGTTGATTTGGCAAATGATGAGATACTTTGGGCAGGCGAAATGCTATCAGTTGCTGATGGCAATCGGTATATTTTATTGTATAAGCCTGATGGTTTTGAATGCACCTTAAAGCCCAAAGAATACCCCATGGTAACCGACCTAATTGCAGTACCTGAGGTAGCCAATCTGCGTATCGCAGGGCGGTTGGATGTTGATACGACGGGTGCACTGCTATTGTCAGATGATGGTGCGTGGTTGCACCGTGTGACCAGCCCCAAACGCCATCAACCCAAACAGTACCAATTAACACTTGCTGATGCGATGGATAAAGATGCCCAAGCATATGCCATCAAACAAATTGCTAACGGTATTTTATTAGAAGGCGAAACGGAAAAAACTCGCCCAGCTGTCTTATCCTTTATTGATGAGACACACGCTGTGCTAACACTTACCGAGGGTAAATATCATCAAGTCAAACGCATGATGGCATACTTTGGTAATAAAGTTATCAAGCTGCACCGTGCCAGCATTGGTCATATTTCACTTGAAGGGCTTCAGATGGGTGAATGCCGCTTTTTAACGCCAGATGAAATTAATCAATTTTAAGTTGGTCAGTACGATGATGAAGATGATTTTTCGTGGCACATTTGCAATCATGCTATTTGTGTCATCTTTTAGCACACTTGCTTTAGCCAATAGCCCAGAGACACACACCACGCAAATTCAGACACGGCTTGCCAGTGCAGGGCTTGCCACACCTGTCGTTGAGGTGATCCAAAGTGCTGTGCCTAAACTGTGGCAAATTACTTTGGCAGATGGCAATCATTTACTGATCAGTGAAGATTTAGATTACATCATTCAAGGTAAACCCAGTGCCAACCCAAGCCCTACCACGCCCATCGATGCCGCCACTCAGAACGCTCTTCCTGTCGGTACGCCCATCACACCAGAACACCGTACCGCCTTATTAAAAAATATGAGTGCCATGCATGACATGACAGAGGCTGTTTTTTATCATACTGGTATCCAAGGCGTGCTGTGGGGTATCTCAGGACAAGGCGACACCACCTTTTTAATCAGCAGTGATGGGCGTTATCTGATGGATGGTGCGATGGCCAGCATCAAAAATGCACAATTTTCAGAATATGGCTTGGTATTTGAAGCGGCCAAAAATCGTCATATTTTAGGTGAATTGTCTGATAAAGATTTGGTCATTTATCCTTCAAAAACTCGTGAAAAATCAGTACTTTATGTTGCAAGTGATATCAATTGCCCTTATTGTAAAATCCTACACGAACGCATCGATGAGCTGAATCTTCAAGGTGTTACCATCAAAATTATCGGCTATCCCATTTATGATGAATCACGACTGCCTATGAATCATATTTGGTGTACGACAGACAACGCCAAGCGTGCTGCCCTGCTGTCTGCTGCAATGAAAGGCATTATCCCAAATAGCCAAGCCCAATGCCAACACAACCCAAATCCACTATCCGCCATCCAAAAACAGGTAATGCCACTTGCCATCATGGGTACGCCAGCGGTTTTTGATGCCCAAGGCAGAGAGTTTACAGGTGATTTATCCAACCATGAAATTTACCAATTTTTAAACCTTCGCTAAGTTTGCTTGACCAGCAGCACCAAGCTGATTAAACTGAAAGTTTTATTCATCTTTTTGGCACAAAAGTTTGCGATGCCTAAAACCAAGTGTTTCATGTGAAACACTTGGTTTTTTTGTATTAGCCATCATCAGTTAAATGCCTACTAAATTACCGTTGATTTTATTACTTTTTTTGAGTTTATGGCTTGATAAATCGGGGCATTAACTCCATATTGAGGCATATTTTTGTACTTTTTATGGATTTTGACATGAGTAAAGACTTTTATAGCGTTCTGGGTGTCGATCGTACGGCTGACGAAAAAGAGATTAAAAAAGCATTTCGTAAAATTGCGATGAAATACCACCCTGATCGCAACCCTGACAATCCTGAAGCCGAAGAAAAGCTCAAAGAAGCGTCCAAAGCCTATGAAACGCTCAGCGATCCTGAAAAACGCGCGACCTATGACCGCATGGGGCATAGTGCTTATGAACAAGGCATGGGCTCTGGTGGTTTTGGCGGTGGCTTTAGCGGTGGTGATTTTAATGATATCTTTGGTGATATCTTTGGGCAAGCCTTTGGCGGTGGTGGATTTGGAGGGTTTGGCGGCGGTAGATCCCAGCAACAAGCTCGCCAAGGTGCTAACTTATTATACAACATAACACTCACGCTTGAAGAAGCTGTCAAGGGCTGTAAAAAACAAATCAGCTATCAAACCAGCGTTTCTTGTCACACCTGCCATGGTAAAGGTGCGGTGAAAGATAGCGATGTTGTAACTTGTAGCACCTGCCATGGTCAAGGTCAGGTTCGGATGCAACAAGGGTTTTTTGTCATGCAACAAACCTGCCCAGATTGTCAGGGTACAGGCAAACAGATTAAAAACCCTTGCCCAGATTGTCATGGTAATGGCAAAACAGTTCAGCAACAAACGCTTGAGGTCTCTATACCTGCTGGCGTTGATGATGGCGACCGTGTACGCTTAGCTGGCAAGGGCGAGGCAGGCGACCAAGGGATGCCAAGTGGTGACTTGTATGTTGAGGTTCGTGTTAAACCTCATGAAGTTTTCACCCGAAATGGGGCTGATTTACACATGGATATCCCAATCTCAATGATTTCAGCGGCGTTAGGTGATGAGATTGAAATCCCAACCTTAGATGGCAAAGTTAAAATTAAAGTCGCTGAAGGCACACAATCAGGCAAACTTTTGCGTGTACGAGGTAAAGGCGTTACAACCGTTCAAGGGCGTATGCAAGGTGATTTAATTTGCCGTATCCTTGTCCAAACCCCTGTCAATTTGACCAGTGAACAAAAAGATTTGTTGCGTCAATTACAAGGGACGCTTAGCACCGAAAACAGTAGTGAGCCTAAGAAAAAGGGATTTTTTGATAAAATCAAAGATGATGTCAAAGATTTGTTTGACTGATACCCAAATCACGCATCAATCAAAGCTCCGATGATTCGGGGCTTTTTTATGCATGGTTTTTTATGCATGATATTTGATAAGCCAAATTTGACAACTTAATTCATAACATTTATTATTCAAAAAATATTTAAACCAAACTTTTTGTATATAAACTATACAATTTGGAGCATATTTGATGGATATCTTATTAAAATTTACCAACTTTGTCAGTAAAACATTTGCCGTTTGGGTGGTGGTCTTTGCACTGATTGCCGCACAGTTTCCTGATGTATTCAAGCAGCTTGTGCCATGGATTCCTTATCTGCTTGGCATCGTCATGCTTGGCATGGGTTTGACCTTGACCTTCAAAGATTTTGGTGAGGTCACTAAAAACCCCAAGGCGGTGATTATCGGCGTTATCCTTCAATATGTTGTGATGCCAGTCATTGCCTTTTTGTTGGTTCAAGCATTTCGGCTACCACCTGATTTGGCAATCGGTGTCATCTTAGTCGGCTGCTGCCCTGGCGGCACCTCGTCAAATGTCATAACTTTTCTTGCCAAAGGCAATACCGCTTTATCAGTTGCTTGCACGACACTCTCCACACTCTTAGCCCCTATTTTGACGCCAGCTGTATTTTATTTATTTGCCAGTCAATGGCTACAAGTCGATGCAAGTGGTATGTTTGTCTCTGTGCTAAAAATGGTACTTTTGCCAGTATTTATCGGTCTTATCATCCGCTCATTCTTTAAGCAAAAAGTCCAAAAAGTTAATCAAACCATGCCTTTAATTTCTGTCATTGCCATTGTACTCATTGTCTCAGCCGTCGTAGCAGTAAGTAAAGATCGCATCATTGAATCTGGTTTGTTCATCTTTTTTGTTGTCGCACTTCATAATGGACTTGGCTATTTGGTGGGCTATGCTGCTGCCCAAATCTTCAGGCTGCCTATACACGACAGCAAAGCGGTCGCCATTGAAGTGGGTATGCAAAATTCAGGATTGGGTGCAGCGTTGGCTGCTGTACACTTTAAGATGAATCCATTGATTGCAGTGCCAAGTGCGATTTTTAGTGTTTGGCATAATATTTCTGGACCCATCTTAGCAATGATTTTTAGCCGTATGAATGACGACAAAACCACGCGTTAATTGATAAGGATTTATCCATGGACAAACACACCCAGCTCATTTGCGACCCCCGTCAAGCCCCCATGCAAATCAATAGCCTACAGCCACCTGTATACCATGCATCAACGATCATCTTTGACAACACCAAGGCACTATTTCAAAGACACTGGCGTGATCGTTATGATTATAGTTACGGCACGCATGGCACGCCAACAACTTATCTGCTGGCTGATCAAATAGCAAGGCTTGAGGGTGGCAAATATGCACTTTTGGCACCCAGTGGACTTGCTGCCATTGTGCTAGTCAATACTGCACTGCTTGGGCAAGGTGATGAGGTGTGGGTGACTGAAAATATGTACGGCCCAAACCTTGAGCATCTATATGAACTACAAAAACGCTACGGCGTGGTGATTAAAATATACAACCCGCTGGATGCGACAAGCTTTCAGCCAACGGCTGCCTGTAAGCTGTTGTGGCTTGAGGCGGCAGGATCTGTAACGCTTGAATTTCCTGACTTACAAGGACTAATCAACATTGCCAAAAAACATCATGTTTGCGTTGCCTTAGATAGCACTTGGGGCGCAGGACTGGCTTATTCGCCATTTGATCTAAATGGCATATCTGTGGATATTTGTGTGCATGCATTAACCAAATACCCCAGCGGTGGTGGCGATGTGCTAATGGGGAGTATCGTGACAAATGATGAAACTTTACATACAAAGCTACGACGCATGCATACACTCTTAGGCTTTAGTGTCTCAGGTGATGATTGTGCACGAGTTTATCGCAATCTGCCCACCTTAGCCCTACGCTACGACAAACAAAGTAAAAACGCCATCGAGCTTTTGACATACCTAAAACATGAGCCTGCGTTTGCTCAAGTACTCCACCCTGCCAATCCTGATACTTTAGGTCACCAATTTTGGCAACAAAACTGTCCAAATGGACGATCAGCGGGCCTTGTGAGCGTGGTCTTTGATGAGCGTTACTCTTGGGCGGATATTTGCCGTTTTTGTGATACGCTTCGGGTATTTAAATTAGGCTTTAGCTGGGGCAGTGCAACGAGCTTGGTCATGCTGTATGACCTAAGCAAAATGCGTACTTTACCACAGGCACATCTGTGCGGTCGCTATGTGGTACGGTTTTGTATTGGGCTTGAATCACCCAAGGATTTGATCGATGACATCAAAACAGCGTTAGGCAGCTTAAATTATGATGAAAAATCAAAATAACCTTGCTATAATCAAGTAATTATCATCCAAACAAGGACATCGTTATGAGTAAGCTTAAAATTGGCATTATGGGCGCATCAGGACGCATGGGTCGTATGCTCATCGAATCAACAATGAACCACCCAAACACCGAGCTTGGCGGTGCTTATGTACGCAGCATATCAAGCTTGATCGGTGTGGATGCTGGCGAGTTCATCGGTGGTAAAAAATCAGGGGTTGCACTCTCAACACTTGACGGCTCTCAAGTTGATGCGATGATTGATTTTAGCTTACCTGAAGCCTTAGATGAGGTACTCAATCAGTGCGTGACGCACAAAATTCCGCTCGTGATGGGCGTAACAGGTCTTAGTGATGACCAAGAAGCCAAACTTCAAGATGCCGCCAAACACATTGCCATCGTCTATGCAGGCAACTACTCAACTGGTGTTAATTTATCCCTAAACCTGCTTGCGACGACTGCCCGTGTGCTGGGTTTGGATGCTGATGTTGAAATCATTGAGCATCATCATAAACATAAAATCGATGCGCCCTCAGGCACTGCCTTGATGATGGCACAAGCCATTGCCGAAGCACGAGGACAAAATATCACTAATGCTGCCATCTATGGTCGAAAAGGCTCTGCCAAACGCCAACGAGGAGATATTGGTGTTCATGCGTTGCGTGGTGGCGAGATTGTGGGTGAACATACCGTTGAATTTATTATGGATGGTGAGATTATCCAAATTACTCACAAAGCTCAAAATCGTGCAACTTTTGCCACAGGTGCACTAAGGGCTGCATTGTGGGCAGCCCAGCAGCCTGCAGGTTTGTATGATATGCAAGATGTATTAGAACTTAAATAGTTCATAATAAAACATAAGACCAAGAATTTTGGTCTTATGTATCAAAATCTCATCATCCCTTATCAAGAACCAAAAAAATCAAGCGCTGTGCGTGGTATAAATCCCAAATCAAACTGTCTTTTTTGATAATTATAATCAACAAAGCCGATATGTCCACCATAGCGAGTATCCAGTAGTAGCACATCTAGCGATACATCGGTAGGCTCTGCTGTTACGCCCAAAAACGGATCATCTTTGGCGGTGATGATCAAGGTTGGTCTTTGAATGTGGCGTAGATAAGGTAATGCAGAAGCTTGCCGATAGTAGTCATTTTTTGAGCGAAAACCATGACGCGGTGCGGTGAATGCATTATCAAAATCAGCCATACGCTTTGCAGACTTAAGCGCTGTGATCTCCTCGCCACTTAGCCGATTATCTAACGCTTTTTTGATAATGGGATTAAGCAGATAAGGCGTGTAGATATACCGACCAAGCAGACGCTCCATGGCAATAGATGCACTTGCCAAATCCACAGGTGCAGAGACAACCACGGCACGATTTGCAATGGCATCCAAGCCATACTCGCCCATATATTTTGCCAAGGCATTACCACCAAGCGATACACCGATGGCATAAATTGTGGTAAATTGCTGCTGTAAAACTTGCAAATAATGTGCCAATTCAGCCGTATCTCCAGCATTATAAAACACCTTACCCGATACCGCCACGCCACCACAAGAGCGAAAATGCGCCACCACAAAATGCCACCCTTTGGCATAGATATGACTTGCCAATGTGCGTGCATAATGACTTTGGCTTGAGCCTTCCATACCATGAAACAGCACCACAATGGGCGTGGTGTACCTGCCATCAGCCCCTTTTTGATCATCCGCCATCACATAATCAAACGCAACATCACTTTGTGCCAGTGAGTCTTTGAGTAGCGTGCGATCATAATCAGGCGTGTTTTTGGCGATATAGCGTGGTAAAATGGTCTGTAAGTGTGCATTTCTAAGCCAAAGCGGTGGCAGAAAATCAGTTTTTGAAAATTGTACAGTCATAAAATATCCAAAGAATATATAAATTATTCGTTTAATAATGATTAATTAATATTAATAATAAATATTAATAAATTATGCCATCACGCAGCAAAAAGTTTTAGGTGATATTGAGATGCACGATCACATCTCCTGTACTTGCCATCTGCCGAAGTCCTTGGTTTGATAGCATAATCTTTGTCGGATATTTGCCATTTGGTGGAATCGTAAGCGTCAGACCAATGGGCTTTGGTAGCACAACAGTATCGCCATCTGCTGCTTGCTTAGGACTTAAAAAAATCACATAATTGATATCCAAACCTTTAACATAAATATTCACAGACTTGGTTTGGATTCTAAGACGCACAGGCGACCCATGACACTGCACGGTGATGATATCACCGTGACCAAGCCCCGCTGGCAAGACTGCCTTAAAGTGCCTGCCCTGCCAATGAATGAATATCTCACCACCTTCGTATACCGTATGCAAACCGATCGTGCAGCTTGTATCATAGTCAAGCTTGGCAGATACATCAATCAATCGCTGCCAAATACGCCCAAGGTGCACGGCTGCTCGCTGCGTTATTTGTGCCATGTGTTTGGTATGATGCTCATCAAAGATGAGCCGATTAAATTGTTGCTTGCCAAAATTCACCAAAGCTGTATTGGCAACATAACCAAACCCCTGCTTGACCTCATAAAATTTGGCACGCTGCTGCCATAACCACTGCTTTTGGCGAATGTGTGGCAGTTGCCTATCGTACTGACGGCGTACTTTGTCATCTTTTAAGATGGCATAGGCAGTATTTAGCTGATGCACCACATCCTCATCTGAGTCTGTCTGACGGTCAGGGTGATGACGCGCGATGTGTTGGCGATAAGCACGCTTAATAGTCGCAGTATCGGCATCATCAGCCACGCCAAGTAAGCGATAATAATCCTGACTATACCCCCCTTTCATGATGATCTCACCCTGACAGCTCATCTTCTAGCACTTCAAGCTCAGTCATGGCCACCAAAAGCGTCTCTTCGATGTCATCAATTTGTGATTTTAGTATGTTTTGATGATTGAGTTTGTCCAAGAGTTCTGACTTATAATCATCTTCGTACAGACGAGCATCAGACAACTCATTTTCTAAGATCGCCAATGCATCGCTTAGTTTACCAAGCCGATCTTCAAGCTTGGCGATCTGCTTTCTTAGCGGTGCTGTTTGTTCACGGATTTGGGCATTTTTCTTACGCCTATCTTCTTTACTTAGGCTGTCATGCAAGCACATCTCCTGACCAGTTGCCGTATTTGTAGATTGTTGATGAATGGATTTGTCCATCTTTTGATTAGCTTGATGTGCTTTTTTGGCTTGGCGTAGATGCTCAGCATAGTCCGCCATATCCCCCACAAACTCAGTGGCACGACCATCAAAGACCAACAATAGCTCATCACACACCGACATAATCAAATCTCGATCGTGCGATACCAAAATCAATGCCCCAGCAAAATCTTGTAATGCCAACATAAGTGCATTTCGCATCTGTAGATCCAGATGGTTGGTTGGTTCATCAAGTATCAGCACATTAGGTCTTTGCCAAACAAGCAATGCCAGCATTAATCTGGCACGCTCACCCCCTGAAAATAATCGGCTTTGGGTATCGATGCGTTCACCTTGAAACCCAAAACTACCCAAAAAGGCACGCAAATTGGCATCAGGTGTCTGACCTGACAGACGCCTTAGCATCATCATGGGTGTGGCATCGTCATCTAGGCGATCCATCTGATGCTGATTAAAATAGCCAAGCTGTAATGTTTCAGAGGCTTTGTAGATACCATCAATGAGTGGCAACTCGCCCACCAATGCTTTGATAAGTGTCGATTTACCCGCACCATTGGCACCCAAAATCCCCAATCGTACATCTGGGGTGATGCGTAGATTGATCTTTGTTAGCATTGGTATGCCATCATAGCCAATGGTGGCATTATCCAAATAAATCAGCGGTGATGCCATGTGTTGCGGTTCATAAAAACGAAAACTAAAGCTATTGTCTGCCATCACAGGTGATAGCTGTGCCATACGGTCAAGCTGCTTAATGCGGCTTTGGGCTTGTTTGGCCTTGGTGGCTTTGGCACGAAACCTACGAATATAATCCTCAAGATGAGCACGCACGGTTTGTTGCTTTTCAAAGGCTTGTTGTTCTTGGGCAAGCCTTTCAGCTCGTGTACGAATAAATTGGCTATAATTACCCGTATACAGTGTTATTTGTCCTTGCTCGATGTGCAAAATATGTCCGCACACTGTATCTAAAAAGGCTTGGTCATGGCTGATTAATAAAATAAGTCCCTCAAATTTTAATAACCACTCTTCAAGCCAAAAAATGGCATCCAAATCCAGATGGTTGGTTGGTTCGTCAAGCAATAACACATCAGCTCGGTGCATTAGTGTCCGAGCCAAATTAAGCCTCATACGCCAACCCCCTGAGAACATGGATACTTGCTTGCTGTGGTCGGCTTCACCAAACCCAAGCCCTGCCAAAATCATCGCCGCTTTGGCAGGCGTGCGATAGCCATCAATTTCCTCAAAACGCTGATACATTGGTGCAATTTGACCATCAGTTAAGCTGGTTTGATGGTTGATTTGCCAATTGAGTTGCCACCATTCTGCATCGCCTGACAGCACATAGTCCATCGCACTCATCGCTGTTGCACTGACCTCTTGTGCCATATGAGCAATCTGCCATGACTCAGGCAAGCTAATACTGCCAACATCTGTATTGTGTGTACCCAAAATGGTGGCAAATAGTGTGGATTTTCCTGTGCCATTATTGCCCGTCAAGCCAATTTTTTGACCCTTATGCAGCTGAAAATTAACATCGCTGAATAACAGCCGCCCTTCTCGACGCACCGCAACATTTTTAAATTCTATCATTACAATTCATCATATAAAATTTTAATCATTTTAGCATATTTTGTTAATTACTCTTGTAAAAATTACTCAGAGCACCTATATTAACATTATCATCACACATAATCAGAATAATGGTTTTTATCATATGCTGTTTAGCTTTCATTGAAATCAATAGCTTTGATTGTGTTTTTATGATGATGAACGATTTTATGATAACTTTAAAATAAACAAGGAAAAATATGGCACGCTTAACTGTACACACCGCCGAATCTGCCTCAGACAAAGCCAAAGAACGCGTTAGCATGGTTCAAAAAGCCAATGGCTTTATCCCAAATCTTATCGGTGTTTTGGCAAATTCACCCCAAGCACTTGAGATGTATCAAGAAGTGGGCAAAATGAACAGCCGTAACAGCCTAACCGCCGAAGAAATTGAAGTAGTACAAATTACCGCTGCTGCTCATAATGGCTGTGATTTTTGTGTGGCAGGTCACACCAAAGCTGGCACCAAACTTCAGATGCCTGAAAATGTGCTAAACGCTTTGCGTGGTCGCACCGCCATCGAAGACAATGAAAAATATCAAGCCCTAGCACAGTTTACCATGCAGCTAATTGACCGCCGTGGTAAGGTTTCTGATGATGAGCTTGCTGCTGTTAAGGCAGTTGGCTATAGCGACCAAAATATCCTAGATGTGGTCATGGGTGTGGCATTGGCAACTTTATGTAACTACGCCAATAATGTCGCCCAAACTGACATCAACCCTGAGCTACAAGCATTTGCACCCTAAGAGTTAATCAGCTTGACTGTATCAGTTTTGCTGCTTTTATGAATCGCTAAAATTCATTGCTTCAGGTGTTCGCCTGAAGCAATTTTTTAGACACACAAGCAAAAAATCCTGCCAGCCACCATACTGCATGACTTTGCTGCCTATGTATTATTTTGGCTTATATTTATTCTAATTTAGAATAAGAAAATGATAAACTTTGTGATTACAATCTAATCATTCACGCATTTTTTTGGTCACACATTTTTGGTCATTTTATCGTTTGAGAAAGACATGAATCACTTGCACACTTTTTATCATGACAGCCAAGCTCCTATCAATGCTGCCGTTGAGCCAATTCAGCTTTGGCAAGACAGCGATTTACTGGACAATATTGCACAAGCGTCAAAGCAGCTGCTTGACCCTATCGCCATCGATAAAGGCTATTACCCCACTGCTGAGATGAGTCAATTGGCAAAACTGGGGGCTTTTTCGACACATCTGTCAGCACAAGGTGGCCGCTTTGGTGATGCCATCCTTGCGACCGCAAAAATCTCTGAAACTTGTGGTACGACAGGATTTTTGTCATGGTGTCATCAGGTCTGTGCTTTGTATCTTGACCAGTCAGACAATCACGCCTTAAAATCCGATATCCTACACCGCCACGCATTGGGTGAAAGCTTTGGGGGGACAGCACTGTCCAATCCCATGAAAACCTTTGCTAATATTGAATCGATGATTCTACGCGCACAGCGTGTCAATGGTGGCTATGTGGTGTCAGGCACGCTACCGTGGATAAGCCACATTGCACCCAATCAATATTGCGGTGCAATCGCTAGCGTCGAGCACGGCGGTCAGATTGATAAAGACATTTTTTTCTTATTATCATTTGATGAAGCACGCAAAGATAACTGGCAACTAAACCCTTGCCCGACCTTTAGCGGTATGGAAGGTTCAAGCACTTGGCAAATCGCCTTAACGGATTACTTTGTTCCTGATGACAGCTTAATCGCCGACCCTGCCAAGCCCTTTATTGAGCGTGTGCGTGGGGCATTTGTACTCATGCAACTGGGTATCGGTGCTGGCATTATCCAAGGGGCAATTCATGACATCACTGCGGTAGAGGCTCAGCTTGGGCATGTCAATCAATTTTTAGAAGACCAAGCAGGCGTACTACAAAGCCAGCTTGATGCTTTGATTGAGCGTACTTTAGCGCTTGCCAAGACACCTTTTGAAACACACAAAGACTTTTTCTTAGAAGTGCTAGACACTCGCATCCAAGGTGCTGAGCTGTCACTACAAGCCACCCAAGCATCACTACTGCATCAAGGCGCGAAAGGCTATCTGATGAGTGCCAACCCACAAAGGCGTATTCGTGAAGCACACTTCGTGGCGATTGTCACGCCTGCCATCAAGCATTTACGCTACTTATCCCACCAACTACTGACCGAGAAATCTCCAAAATGAGCGATACACTTTCAAATTCAGCCAAATCAAACATGGACTCAAACGGTAATCCTACCGATGGTCGTGGTGCTTGGAAGCAATTTTTATGTCGTGCGTGCGGCTGGATTTATGATGAAAAATTGGGCGACCCTGATGGTGGATTACCTGCTGGCACGCGTTTTGAGGACATTCCTGAAGATTGGGAGTGTCCGTTGTGCGGCGTCACCAAGCGAGATTTTGAGCCATTTGTCAGCCGAGACGAAGTTATCGCCCCCCTAATTGGTCACCACAGCGAGACTGGCGTCATCGTCATCGGTGGTGGAACGGCAGGATGGACAGCCATCGAAGCGTTAAGAAAGCTCAATGAAAACTTGCCCATCACCTTAATCACAAGCGATTTGGGCGATCGTTATATGAAGCCACAGCTTTCCATCGCCATCAGCCAAAACAAAACACCTGAAACACTCATCACCAAAAAAGCTGTCGACTTAGCACAGGCTTTAAATGTGACTTTGGTTGCCCAAACATTTGTGCTAAGTATTGATGCCAATGCGCGTATCGTGCGTACCACGCGTGGTAATTTTAGCTATCAAAAATTAATCCTAGCGACAGGGGCGACCCCAATGTTGCCGCCAAGCCTGCCTGCTGAATATGTATGGCGTGTCAATCACATTGATATGTTTGCCAAGCTGCAAGAAAAACTCATCGCCAAACCCAATCAACACATCACCATCATCGGTGCAGGCATGATCGGTACAGAGATTGCCGAAGACATCGCCAAAGCAGGTCATCAAGTCACACTGATCAACCGTGACAGCCTGCCGATGGCGGAGATTTTACCCACCATTGGTGGTGAACGCCTGCGTGATGCCCTCATGGGGATTGGCATTGATTATATTGGCGATGCCAATATCACAGACATCGGACCCCAAGATAGTGGCTATGCGATTACTTATAATAATAAAACACTCTATGCCGATGAGATTATCGCAAGTACAGGTCTTATATTAGATCATCGCCTTGCCAAAGGGGCGGGCATTGATTACATTCGCTGCGGTATCGTGGTCAATCCAAAGACGCTACAAACTTCTCACCCTGCCATCTATGCCATCGGCGACTGTATCGCCATTGATGATAAGCCGTGCCGATTTGTCGCACCCTTGCGTGAACAAGCTGCCGCCATCGCACATCACATCAGCGATATGGCACACGCAGGCTATCAACACAAGTCGCCCTTAATACGCCTAAAAACCAAGTCCATCATCGTTTCTGCGACTGGTGAAATCGAACAAGCCAAAGACTGGCAAGTGCAAGAAAATACCGATGACAAGCTGATACTCACCCAAAGTAGCGACGGCGTCATCACCGCCAAAATTGAAATGAAAACATCGCCCCAAGCCAATTAAACATCAGATCAAGCACACCTGCCGCCAAAGAATCCTCAAAAACGCTATGTTGCTTGATTGTCTTATGAGTTGATATTTTATTATGTCAAATATTTTTCGCCCTGACGATACTGACAAGCCGCTTAATTTTGGTTGCCGCTGTGGTAACCATCACAGCCAAAGCGAGTGTGATGACAAGCTGTCTTTGGATGATCGCTTTGAAGGCGTCTCTGATCATAGCCGTATTGAGCATACCAATACCGATTTTATTGAAGCGGTGGCAATCAAAGCGTTGTTTCCAGATGAGCCGACCCGTCGCGCGTTTTTTAAAACTGTCGGTAAGACAACTGCTTTGGCAGCGATTGCCAGTGTTTTGCCCATCGCAACGCTCCAAGAGGCTGCCGCCATTGACACGCTTAAGCCTGAAAAAAAGTCGGTGGATATTGGCTTTTTACCCATTTTATGTGCAACGCCGCTGATTATGGCAGATCCACTGGGTTATTATGCAGAACAAGGCATCAAAGCCAATTTATTAAAACGGGCAGGCTGGGCGTTGGTCAGAGACCAAATGATGAACCGAGAGCTGGACGCTGCACATTTTTTGGCACCGATGCCAATTGCCATCAATCTTGGACTTGGCTCAGCTAAGCAGGATATGAAAGTTGCCGCCATACAAAACACGAACGGTCAAGCACTCGTTATGGCGCTTAAGCATAAAAATAACCGCAATCCAAAAAACTGGAAAGGCATGGCGTTTGCCATTCCGTTTGAGCACAGTATTCACAATTATCTGCTACGCTACTTTTTAGCCGAGCATGGGCTAGATCCTGATAAAGATGTCAAACTGCGTTTAACGACGCCACCTGATATGATCGCCAATCTCAAGGCAGGCAATATTGATGGGTTTTTTGGTCCTGAGCCGTTCAATCAGCGTGCAGTTTGGGATAAGGCGGGCTATATCCATACCCTAAGCCGAGACATTTGGAATGGTCACCCATGCTGCTCGTTTGGGACATCTCAAAGCTTTATTAATGATTATCCCCAAACTTTTTTGGCGATGTATCGTGCCATCATTAAAGCCAATGTGATGGCAAATAAACCAAGTATTCGTAAAGACTTATCCAAGCTGCTCTCACCTGCCAATTATCTTAATCAGCCTGAATTGGTGCTACGCCAATCCATCATGGGGCGTTTTGCTGATGGTGTGGATACTATCCAAGATGTGCCTGATCGCATGGGCTTTGATGTGATGCCGTGGCACTCGGTAGCGGCTTGGATGATGACCCAGATGAAGCGATGGGGTTATGTAACTGGCAACATCAATTATCAAGATATCGCAAATCAAGTATTTATGCTCACCGATGCCAAAAAACAAATGCAAGCCATGGGCTACACGGTCAAAGACGATGAGCCAAAAATTACCGTGATGGGTAAGCAATTTAATGCTGCCGATCCTGATGCGTATTTAGACTCATTTGCCATCGGACACAAATCCACAGGGAGATTACATGGCGTATAAATCTTTATCGACCAAAACCAAAGGTTATCTATTATCACTGCTTATTGTCTTGAGTGTGATTGGCATTTGGCACGCCGCCACCTTGCCCAAGCAAATCACCGCACCCACCGATCCTTTGCGTCTAGAGTATCGTATTTTGATGGGTGATATACCTGAATTTACCAAGCCTGGGGCAACAGTCGCCATCCAAAAAAGCGAATTTCCAAGCCCAACAGAGTTTGCCAAGACTGCATGGGTGCATATCTCTGACCCATTTTATGACAAAGGCTTGAATGATAAAGGCATTGGCATACAGCTTGGTTACTCCATTGGGCGAGTGTTGCTTGGATTTTTCTTGGCGATGATTGTGGCGATTCCTTTGGGTTACGCCATCGGTATGTCACCTGTGCTTGGCAGTGCCGCCACGCCTTTTGTTCAGATTTTAAAGCCCATCTCACCATTGGCATGGATGCCGATTGCCCTTTATACGATTAAAGATTCTAACGCATCAAGCATTTTTGTGATTTTTATTTGTTCTATTTGGCCAATGCTTACCAACACAGCCTTTGGCGTGGCATCGGTACGCCGAGAGTGGCGTAATGTCGCCAAGACGCTTGAACTATCGCCCTTCAAGACTGCCACCAAAATTGTCATCCCTGCCGCAGCTCCCACCATCGTAACAGGCATGCGGATTTCTATGGGGATTGCTTGGCTTGTGATTGTGGCAGCCGAGATGCTTGTCGGTGGCACAGGGATTGGCTATTTTGTATGGAATCAGTGGAATAATTTATCGCTTGCCAATGTGATTTTTGCGGTGCTACTCATTGGTCTTATGGGCATGATTTTGGATATGTTATTTGCAATATTACAAAAAAAGGTGAGTTATGTTGAATAATCAAACCGCTTCGCCACTCATTCAGGTTAATGCACTCACCAAACGCTACGGTGATGGCGAAAATATTTTTGAAAATGTGAATTTTAATATCCAAAAAAACGAATTCATCTGCCTTATCGGTCATTCAGGCTGCGGTAAGTCCACCATCTTAAATGCCTTAGCAGGGCTTGAGGCAGCAAGCTTTGGCGAGATTTTGATGTATGATAAGCCAGTTACCCAGCCGTCACTTGAGCGTGGTGTGGTGTTCCAAAGTCATGCGCTACTGCCTTGGCTTACGGTCGGTGAGAACATCGGTTTTGCACTCAAAGCCAAAACCCCAAATTTATCAGCCGCCGAGACAAACCGTCAAATCGACTTTTATTTGGGTATGGTTGGGCTTGCCAAAGTCAAAGACAAAAAACCAAGTCAATTATCAGGCGGTATGAAGCAGCGTGTGGGCATTGCGCGTGCTTTTGCGACAAAACCTGAGCTTTTGCTGATGGATGAGCCTTTTGGGGCGCTTGATGCGCTCACCCGTGGTGTCATCCAAGATGAGCTTGTCAATATTGTTGCAGACACCCATCAGACGGTATTTATGATTACCCATGACATTGATGAGGCGATTTTACTTGCTGATCGCATTTTTTTGATGAGCAATGGTCCACGGGCATTTTTGGCAGAAATTGTTGAAAATACCATTCCCAAACCACGCCATCGTGATAGTATCCATCACCATCATCAATATTACAAAATCCGCAATCATTTGCTTGATTTTTTGGTGCATCGCAGTCAGGCACTGCAGCAGTCGCCTGAGCGTCCCAAAAGACCCAAAGTGATTAATTTTAATCATGCCGAATGGGATGGGCTGTAAATCATGATTTGACTAGCCATGGGCCTTGACCACTCAGCAACTTTGACAGAATTTATTAATTAAGGTTTATTTTTACCCTTAAAACCTTGTATAATCATCAGTTGGTCTTATTTAAATAGACACTCTTTTTACTTGATAAGGTTCATATGAATACAGGTCTTACCCTCACAGATAAAGCAGCTGCCAAGCTCGCCAAACTCAAACACACCGAAGGCAATGACGCCTTAATGTTGCGTGTCTATGTGACGGGCGGCGGTTGTTCGGGGTTTAGCTATGGGTTTGATTTTGCCGAAGAATTGGGCGATGATGATGCCACTTTTGATAATGGTTCAGAGATTTTGGTCGTGGATTCTTTAAGCTATCAATATTTGGTCGGCTCAACCATTGACTACACCGAAGGCTTAGAAGGCTCTCGCTTTATTGTCAATAACCCAAGTGCGACCACGACTTGCGGTTGTGGCTCATCATTTTCTATCTAGTCACTTGACAGCCATCAGTCACTGTGCCATCTTTTTGGTGGCACGACTGCAAGCTTGGTACAAATAATTTTGCCAACAAAGACGCTTGGACTTATAATATACTCATCGTGCTTTAATTTGGCACCTCATCATCAATCAAGTATCTGCCATGACATCTACCTTTACACTCCCTTTTTGGTTTAAACCCAGTCTTGTTGCAGGGATGCAGCGTGGTATCGAAAAAGAAGGCTTAAGAATGCAGCCCGACGGCTATTCTGCCAAGACCTTTCATCCTGCCAAACTTGGCTCTAAGCTGACACATCCTTATATCACGACCGATTATTCTGAAAACCTGCTTGAGCTGATTACCAAACCCATGCCATCAATTAAACAAGCACTTGATATGCTGCGTGATTTGCATGTTTTAGTGCATCGCAGTTTAGAAAATGATGAACTGATGTGGCCATTATCCATGCCTTGTATGACCTCTGATACCGACAGTGATATTCCATTGGCGGACTATGGCTCATCTAATCTTGGTAAGCTCAAAACGCTGTACCGCTCAGGGCTTGGGGTACGCTATGGTCGCAAAATGCAAACGATTGCAGGCTTACATTATAACTTATCCATCGGTGATGATTTATTTGGTACATGGCAACATGCCGAGGGTGCAAAAGATTTAACCGCCTTTAAAAATGATAAATATTTGGCATTGATTCGCAATTTTAAGCGCCTGACGCCTTTGGTGCTATATTTGCTTGGTGCAAGCCCTGCGGTATGCGGTACTTTTGTGAGCGGTCGCCAGCATAATTTGATACCACTTGGTACAACCTGTAGCTATCATCAGCCAAACGGTACAAGTCTGCGTATGGGTAAGCTTGGTTATACCAATAGCGTCCAAGAGGATTTGGATATTCGCTATAATCATTTGGATGAATATATCAAAGGCCTGCGAGCAGCCATTGGAACGCCTTATGCTGATTTTGAAGCCATCGGCGTGGATGACGCTCATGGCGTACCCATTCAGATTAATAACCACATTCTACAAATTGAAAACGAATATTACAGCCCCATCCGCCCAAAACAAACTGCCACAGCTTCTGAGACACCCACGCAAGCACTGCAAGCACGAGGAATCGCTTATGTAGAATTTCGTGCCATTGACCTTGACCCTTATTCTGATATTGGGATTACAAGCGTAACGGCGTGTTTTTTGGAGATTCTGGCATTGTATTGCTTATTTACCGACTCGCCTTATCTCATGCCAGAAGAAGAAAAACGCCTGAATCAAAATATTGATATTGTCGTCAATCATGGCAGACAAGCAGGCATCGCCATTGATACTGATTTTGGTAAAGAAAATCTGCATGATTGGATTATCCATCACTTAACCCAAATGCAGACCATTGCCGATGCGTTTGATGCACATCATGGCAGTAACCAGTACCGCACTGCTTTGACGATGATGCAAGGCAAAGCAATCAATCCAGATTTTACCTTATCAGCACAAATCATTGCCGATTCACACCGCGTGGGTGGCACTTGGGCGTTAGGTAAATTACTGGCTCAAAAGCACCAAACCGAACTGTTATCCCATGCACTAAGTCGTGTTGATGAGGCTGAGTTTGATGAGCTTGCACGCACCTCCTTGATTGAACAAGCCCAGCTGGAAGCTACTGATACGATAGGATTTTATGACTATCTAAAAGCCTACCGCTGAAGCATAAAACATAAAGGTTTGGTAGGTCTGATGGTTCATCATAAAACATATATGGGCTTTTATGGGATTATTTTTCACCATTCACTCACCCAAAAGAGCTTATCATGACGATGCCAAACTATCGCACACTCAATATTATCTTGTCACTCATCATGGTGGCAGGCAGTGTTTATGCCATTGGTTATTTACAAAATTACTTAATGCTAGACCCATGCCCTTTATGCATTTTTCAGCGTATTGGGCTTTGGATCATGGGTATATTCGCCTTGCTTGCTGCCATCATCAACCCACGCCAGAAACTGGTGCGTTTAATACTTTGGGTTGGTAGTATGGTAGGCACACTTTGGGGGTTTGGGGTGGCAGCTCGTCATACTTGGATTCACTATGCCCCATCAGCCCAGCCACCTGCCTGTGGCCCGGGGCTTGAGTATTGGGTGCAGACCATGCCCATGTCAGAGGTACTCACAACCGTACTAACAGGCAATGGTGATTGCGGAATGATTGACTGGACATTGATGGGGCTATCAATTCCTGCACAAGCCATGATTTTATTCATAATCGTCGCTTTGATTCAGATGATTATTTTAAAGAAAATATTAAGTAATAACCGATAAATACAGCATTTATTAAATATCAGGCTTTAAGATGCCACCAAAGCAACCTAAGACTTTGGTATCATAAAAACATTGCCGCTAAGGATTATCATGCACATTCATATTTTAGGTATTTGTGGTACTTTTATGGGTTCGTTGGCTCTGCTGGCTCGTGATTTGGGTCATACAGTGACTGGCTCAGATGCCAATATTTACCCACCGATGAGTACACAGCTTGCTAATGCTGGCGTGGAGGTTTGGGAGGGTTATCACGCAGAGCACTTGATACCTACGCCTGATTTAATCGTCGTGGGTAATGCATGTAAGCGAGGTATGCCAGCCATTGAATATATGTTAAATGAACGGTTGCCCTACACTTCAGGTCCACAGTTTTTATACGAAACAGTGCTCAAGGATCGCCATGTCTTAGCGGTTGCAGGTACACATGGTAAAACCACAACAACCACCATGCTGGCATGGATTTTACAATTCTCAGGCATTGATACAGGATTTTTAATTGGTGGCGTGCCGCTTGTCAATACAGATGATAGACGCCTAAGCTTGGCGTTTCAGCACAGCTCATATTTAGGCAAGCAATTTTTTGTTATTGAAGCGGATGAATATGATTCAGCATTTTTTGACAAACGCTCAAAATTTGTACATTATCGACCAACGACAGCCATTTTAAACAATCTAGAATACGATCACGCTGATATTTTTGCAGATCTTGATGCCATCCAGACCCAATTTCATCATATGATTCGTATGATACCATCTAAAGGTCAAATCATCATACCTGCAGACACTCCAAGCCTAGAGACAACATTAAATAAAGGCGTTTGGACGACCGTGGTGCGTACAAGCCTAAATGGCGATGCCGAGTGGCAAGCCAAACTAGATGCCAACGACGGTTCATCATTTTGGGTACATCACAACAACACATCAGCCATGGTTCGCTGGTCAATGAGTGGTCTACACAATGTCAACAATGCATTGACCGCCATCGCTGCGGCAAATCATGTCGGTGTGTCGGTTGAAATGGCGTGTACTGCCCTGTCGCATTTTGGGGGTATTAAGCGGCGTATGGAGTTGATTGGTGATGTCGATGATATTTTGGTATTTGATGATTTTGCACATCACCCGACCGCCATCAGCACCACACTTGATGGTGCCAAAAAACGCCTAGCCCCTCGGCGTATTTGGGCAATTATCGAACCACGCTCAAATACAATGAAGCTTGGCAGTCATCGACCACATTTGGCAGCATCGGCTGCCATCGCAGATCAGGTTATTTGGTATGAGCCAAAAGGACTCAGCTGGGGTCTCAAAGAGGTCATTGGTTCTACGCCCAATCAGCTTGTACTAGACAGTATCAATGCCATCATTGAGCATATAAAAACATATGCCAAAGCAGGTGATGCGATCATCATCATGTCTAATGGTGGCTTTGAAAATATTCACGGACGACTGCTGGATGCACTAAGCCAACCTTAGCCAATCAATAACAATCAAGATTTTTACCAAAGCTTAAATTGACATTTAAATGTCAAAAGTAGATTGTTTTAAGTGATTTTTGATCACTTAAACTTGGGCATACCTACCCTTGATAACAATTTATTGATAGCATATTAATTGATAACATATGTATAAATCAGATACACCCTAATGATTTCCATGTTTGTGTCAAAATGGCCCAATCTTTGGTTTAATAATTCTTTGGTTTGATAATAAAGGCTTGTTTGATGGCAAATGATCAAACAAGCCTTTGCTTAAAAGCTTACCCATACTTTGATTTTTAAACAGCCATATTTTATGCCAAATGCCAAAGTTTGGTATCAATTAATCAAAACGACGGTTCTCAAACCGTTCAATCAAAGCACGCTCCTCATCTGACCACGGTATTTTTACCATATTCATATCCGTGCGGACAATGACCGCTTCACCGCTTGCAACCAGTGCTTGTTGGGCTTGACTGTACATTGCATATTCTTGGACAACACTGGTGCTGCCAAGGTGCTTAATACGCACGCCGATGAGTAAAGTATCAGGATAGGTGACAGGACGGCGATACTGCATGGATGAACTTGCTAAAATCGTCAATAAATCCTCTCGTGCTGCCATAAAACCAATCGCACGCATATAGGCAATACGAGCAGATTCAGCATAGCGATAATAAGCCACATTATTCACATGATTAAAGCCGTCCATCTCACCCCAAGCGATCGGCTGCACATGAGCGACAGGATAGTCATGCAAAAGCTTAGGCCTATCATCACCTGTCAATATCGGCTCAAAAATGCTTGCAACTTTCAACATATTATCTCCTTATAATTTTGGTTGATGTGCCACGATCAAATGATCGCTTTATGATTATCACCGATCATCGGTATTAAGCTTTTAGTGGTTTATAACCTGCAGGTTTTTCATAATCGCCATTATCCAAAAACTTCTCACGCTGTTCATTGAGATATTTTTTCGCTTGTGGGTCAATCATACTAAGATGCTTTTCATTAATCAGCATGGTCTGTAACTCAAGCCATGCATTCCAAGCTTTGGCAGATACGGTATCTTGGATTTCTTGACCTTTAGCATTAGGAAACGGTGGATTGGGTAATTTGGGAAGATTTTGTTGATATTTACGGCAAAAAACCATGTGGTCATTCGGGTTAAAGGTCTGCATAATTGCCCTCATCTTATTGAGTAAAAAATTCGGTTGAACTGATTATAACAAATATTGACCCAAATTGGCTAAGGATTTCCCAAAACCTGCTCAATCATTGATTTGATATCACTGTATCAAAACAAATCTTTAAAAGCGTTGGACAAAAGCTACCATACAAACCTTAACATCTGATGATTAAAACTCAGGCACACTACTTGTACGACTAAGGCCATAAGTGCCAAATCTACCATCAGCAAGAACCGCCGCTGCCTGTTTGCCAATGTGCAAAGGATAAGACCGATGATTGCTTTTACTGGTTAATTGGATATGGGGGTATGCCAATGATTGCTCCTTATAATTCTCAAAACACTCTGCCGCTTTATGATAAGGCACGCCATGCCGTTTGGCTTGATGTGTGATACGCTCATCAAGTGTCATTTTGGGCGTGGCACGATAATAATTTGCATATCCTTTGATATCATTTGGCACGGAGCGAATACGACTGATATGAATATAGTCCGCCAAATGCTCAAGCCATTTATCCAAATTAAGGGCAGATAATGCCTGCTCAGTCGGTGCAAATACTCGCAGCTTATAGCCCAAATAGGCAATTTTTTTATCAGCAATGGTTCGATATTGTGGGAATGATACACCATAAATCGTTTGATCTTGCTCATCTTTTTGCTCAACAAAAGCAAGATGCAACTGGGTGTAGAGCTTACTCCACACCGCATGTGGGGAAATATCCGCTTGGGGAATTAAGGTAATTTCTTGATAAAATTTCATTATTCTCTTCCACTTGCACCAAAAACACCACCACGAACCAAGACCGCCATGACATAGTGCTGATTTTCCACGCTCGGCTTGTTATCTTTTAATATCCAGCCATCAAATAAGGAATAAAAATCCTGCTTTTGTCTGGGCTGACGAAATGCCGTACCCATCGTGGTTACCTGTCCATATGGCTCAACTGCAATCGGAAACTGAGCTTCTGGATACCAAGTATCAATGGTACGAATGGCATTGCCGATTTTTTGAGAATGAATGCCTGCTTTGTCATTAATATGATACAAAACCTTGCTCTTGGTTTTGCCCGTATCCAAAATCAACTCTTGCGATGGGTACACTTCTTGACCATAGCCAACCACCGCTTCTGCTGTGATATTTAAAATAATAAATGATTGATTGGTTAAGCCTTGCTCAATCCAGTTAGCCAAAGTCATAAGCTCTGGGTTTTGTGTATCAAAATTGTGAATAGAAATGCTTTTGGCGTCAAAAGTTAAAGTCTGCTGCCGATCTGCCAATTTACATGTGACACTGACCGTAATTTTTTCAGCACCGATACGGTTACGCCATAGCCAGCGGGCGTTAGCGATATTGGTTGCATAGCGGTGTGCCAGCGTCTTTACACCATGCTCTTTTAGATAGCCTTGCACCGTTTGTAATAATTTGGCTTGATAAGCTTGGTCATTACAGACATTAGGCTTGCCGTCAAATGGTAGCACTTTACATGTCCATGACACAACCAAAGTATCATTGTCTTCTAATAAAGATGCTGAATCTACTTTTTGTAAATTGGCTTTTTCAATTTCAGCATCAAGCTTAGCTGGGTCATTTGTAATGGTATTTTTTAAACGATTACTGATTGTGCCACGGATAGATTTTTCCTGAATACGCACAGGAGTAGTCCCACTGTTTTCATTTTGGCTGTTTTTTTGTGCCATAAAACCATCAGAAATATCCAAATTGCGTTCAAAAGCTAAGACAGTTGCTGTTTTTAATTGACTCATCAGATCACTCCATTTCATTAAGATTAAAATTATGATAACTCGTTTTGTGTCAGCAGATACAAACCTGTTTCATCATAGTGTTGTCGCCAAAAGGCTGTTTCAATATTATCCTTTAGATGATGTGGATACACCCATTTACCCAAACCGTAAACCGCCTCTACATATTGGCTTGGATACTCAGGATTACGCACATTGTCCATTTGACCAGCCTTAAATTGTTCACTAATTGCCTGATAGCCCATTGGCATAGGTACAATCCAGCCATGCCCTGTTTTGATAGATTTGGTGTGCCATTTGGTATTATCATCTAAATCCAGCTTTGGCTGATGGTGTAGTGTACACACATCAAGCAGTACATCAAGCGGTGTGGCTTTTGGATCGCTGCTTTGGGCTTTGTCAATCAATTCACCAAATTCAGAGCTTGCATCCATCAAAACAAATGCAGGCATTAAAAGTGGTACAATCTGATGCATACTTTCAAAACCAAAATACCGTACAGGATGGGTTTTGGCAATATTCATCACACTCCCGCCAGCAATACGCTGCCTAAAAATGGCTTGTGATAAAAATTGGGTCAGCTCTTGACTGCGTTTTTCTGAAAGTAAATCAGACGCTAACACCTCCACAGCAAAGCTCATCACCAAATTACACTTGCCTTCCTCCACAATTGGGGCGGTATTACCATCTTTTTTGAGTGGATTACGAGTTTGATTAAAAGTATGGTCACGATATCTGCCCGCTTGATAAGTTTTGGGTGTGCATTCATAACAAGCCAATAGCACACCGCCTAATGCCAAATCAGCAAATCGCTCATCCGCCATTAAGGTGCGTGATAAGGCATGAAATGCACCTGTAAAGCCTGTAACCGCAGGGAAGCCATAGGTCAAAGGGCTAGAAATTGTATTGGCATCACAAATCACCATTTTGTGAAAATACACGCACCCTACCCTAACTTTATCATTCATAAAAATACCCCTTTGCCCAAGCGTTCATAAAATTTTTGCATCTCTTCAATTTCTCGTTGCCATTCACTGTATTCTGCGTCAGCAAAATCAAATTTTAGCTCTTTGACCGTGCTACGCAATTGCTGATTAAACCAAGACGCAAAATCTTGTAAAATCATCTTCTGCCAGTCATTCTTAGCTTTTTCGTTGGCAAATTCAGCTTCACCGTCCAAATCGCCACGATAAGGATCTAGCCATATTTTTTGGGCAAGTGGCAGTGCATAATGCTTTGACCAGCCTGCTGGTTTATTTTGTAATGCATGGGCAATGCCAAAAATCGTATGCAATAAGCGGTCTATGGCATCTTTGCGTTTATCTCGCACATCGATTGTATTTCTGGTATCTTTAACGACTTGAACCACATAATTAAAATCATCTTGAATATGGTATTTTAAAGCTTTACTCTCAAAAAAGTTTTCACAAAATTTGGATAAAGAAAATTCACGACCTTGGCTTATTTTGGGTGGTAATGAGGGCAATAAATAGTTACGCCCGCCTTGTCGGCTCGTGAGTTGGCTGATATTTTGCGGTTTTGAACCACCCAATTGTACGATTGCCAAATTTGGCATGCTGACATAAGATGTATGAAGTGCATTGGGCTTAAAACGATTTTCTAATGCTTTTTTATTTTCTTCAGAATATCTTAATTCGTTAATTTTTAAATAGACCGCATAAGTCAATGCTGATGGGTACAATGGAATGATATTGATGTATTGCAGTTCATCTAAATGATTAACTGTATTATCATTAGTTACCCAAAGCATTTGTTTATTGCGTTCATGGGTCGCTGGATTTTCCATTGTGCTTTGTAAAACGTGTTTAAAGCATACATGATAATGACCTGCCATCTCTTTATCATCAGACAAAGATGCGATAAATTGCTCATTATCGGCTAAAATCAAATCACGCACTTTTACGCCTTTCCCCACATCAAAATCAAAAAATGATGCCAGCGGCAGAGCTGCTGCGTTGCCATTCGCATCTAATGCAGGATTGGCAAGACTATGTGTACCAACCAAGGTATTAAGTCGTTGTTGTTTTGGGATAAAATTGACATTATCACCTTTGGCATCAGGATGAATGCCTTTGGAAATGTGCGTTCCAAATTTAAGCTGTTTTGCCATGCTATTCACAGCCAAATCCAACCAATGTACACGTTCAAACTTTTTTTTGATTTCGTCAATTTGTGTCTGGCATTCTGTTATCACAGCATGATTGCCATCTTCTTGGGCTTTCATCAGCTGTTTTTGTAGCTTTTCTGACTTAGAATCAATCTGTTGCTCTAAAAATCTGCTGATTGCTGTGAGAGCAAGGTCGTTTATCGTAGTCATCTTATCAATACCCTTCCTTAATTAAAGATTTCATAATTTAATCACACTCCCAACGCTAATTCATTCAATAATGTCTTACGTTGTCGCCAATTGGGTAAAAATTCATCCATATATGCCATAAATCGCGCATTGTGATGACGTTCCAATAAATGAACCAATTCATGCACTACCACATATTCCAAACATTCTCGTGGCTTTTTAGCCAACTCTAAATTGAGCCAAATGCTACCTGAAACCGTATTGCAACTACCCCATAAGGTTTTCATTTTCTTCACACCAAAACGGCTGGCTTGCACTCCCATTTTGGGTTGCCAAATCGCCAGTAATTTCTCAATTTCACGTTTGAGTTCATCGCGGTAATATTGCTCTAATACCGCAATTTTATTGGCATGGCTGGTCTGTTCGCGTACCCACAAATTGATTTTCTGATGTGAAAGTTCAATGCGATGTCTGCCAGTCGTGTGCAACACTGCTAAACGATAACGCTTGCCCCACAAAAAATGGCTTTCGCCTGCCAGCATTTCGCGTTCAGATTGTCTCGCTTGGTTTGCAAACTTGGCTTGCTGTTTTTTTATCCAAATCAAACGGCTGGCAACGGCTAAACGTATTGCATCATCACTCATGCGTAACGGTGCAGATACCCGCACATTGCCCACAGGTGGCAAAACAGCGATGTGCAGATTTTTAATTGCTTTTCGCTGTAAATCAATGCTTAAATTGCCAATTTGCATATTACTCATGCTTGATATTCCGTCTGCTTCATTATTAAAGCCAACACATCATCGGCATTTAACCCTTGCTCGTCAAAAAGCGGATTAAGCTGATTTTTAAGATGTCTCTGCTTCATTTTATTATTTAAATAACCGTCTTGCTTGTGGGCTTGAATGGCATCATGCAAGCGATTGACCCAATTTTCATCTTGACAAAAATTATCAAAAATCGCTTGTTTGCCAGCGGTGTTAATGGTTTTTGAGTAATCCGATTGTGGTGGACAAATCACTTGCTTGGCAAGCTGGGCGATTTTGCGTAAATAGTCTTGATAATTCAGCACTCCTTTTCGGCGTTGCTCAATCAATTCATCTAACAGCACAGACATTTGTTCGTAATATTTCGGGTTAATCGGGTTTTCATCGACAATTTTACGGCGAACATTGTTTTCAATGGCTTCCGCCATGCCGTTGGGGTCTGATGCGATATTGGGTGGCAAATTGTCTTGAATATTTTCTTGTTTTTCAACCAATAATTGCAACAAACCTTTGTTTTCAAAATCGGCAATTTTTTCGCTGTCTTCCGCACGCACATATTGATTGATTAAATAACGCATATCGGCATCAACGGCTTTCAAATCCACATAATCGCCACTTGCTATTTTGATGTCATCACGCAGTTGAGTGAATTTTTCTACCCGTTCATGCCATGCTACCGCTTCCTGTTCGCTGTAGCCTGCCAAAACCAATTCATTGGCAATCGCTGAATAGGCACGAATGAGCTTGACCACTGCCTGATAAAATGCCAAACGGCGTGTTTGAAATTCTGTGGCTAGGTTGCTGTGCGTATCTTGTCCGCAAAAATAGGCTTTATAGGCAGACAAATCTTTGGGGGCAAGCACATTCTCCACAATCATTTGCACTGCTTCCCAAGCGGTTTCCAAGTCGGCTTTGGCAATCGCCAAACGGTCTTGCAATAACCCTTTGACATCTTCGGCTTCATATTCGCCAAAGGCTTCTTGGGTGAAATCAGTAAAGGCTTTTTCCAGCGATTTAAATAAATCACGGTAATCCACAATATAGCCATACATTTTACTGTCGCCATCCAAGCGGTTTACACGACAAATGGCTTGGAACAGATTGTGGTCTGCCATTGGCTTGTCAATGTAGAGATAAGTCGCTGACGGGGCGTCAAATCCTGTCAATAATTTATCCACCACAATCAACAATTTCATTTGGGCGGGTTGCTCAATAAAGCGTTTTTTGACGTCTATTTCAAATTTTTCGGTTTCTTTGTCGCCAATTTGGTTTTCAGGCAGCCTGAAATAGTCGGCAATCATTTTGCGGTAAATTTTATATTTATACTCTTCTTCACTTTGTCCGTTGCCCGATAATTCACCTTTAATCGCGTTGGCGTTGGGCTTAAAGCTGGTAACAATCGCTACCTTATCTTTGAGTGATGTTTCGCTAAATAATTCATAGGTTTGGCAAGCCTGATACACGCTGGAACACACCAAAATCGCATTGCCACGACCATCAGACATACGCGGTTTGCTATCCATATCCAGCAAAATATCGTCCACAATTTTTTCCAAACGATTTTTGGACGACATCAATTTTTGCATCGTTCCCCAACGCTGTTTTAACTGCGTTTTGGCAATATCGGTTAAACCACGGGTTTTATTTTCAAACCAGTCATCAATTCGTTTGCGCGATGATAACGATTGTTCGATGTCTCGTGCTTCATATAATAAATCCAGCACCACGCCATCTTTGACTGCTTCGTCAAATTTATAGGTATGGATATAACCGCCAAAGACATCCACCGATTTTTTCTTGTCGGATTTGAGTAATGGCGTACCTGTAAAGCCGATAAACACCGCTTCAGGCAACAGCATTTTCATCGCTTCGTGTAATTTGCCCGATTGCGTGCGGTGGCATTCGTCCACAAACACAAACAACTTGCCTTTGGGGGCAAAATCGCTAGCACGCGCTTTAATTTCACGCAAATAGTCGTTTAATTCGCTGTTGTCTTGTTCATCTTCCGCACCTTTGCGTCCAAATTTATGCACCAAAGAACAAATCAAAGACGGTTGATATTCACCAAGGACATCTAACAAATTTTTTCCACTGGTTGTGCGATAAATCGTGTGGTTGGTATTACTAAATACCTTTTCGATTTGCTCATCTAATTCTGTGCGGTCGGTAATAATCAACACACGACTGCCGCCACCTTGTTCCAAAATCCATTGTGCCAGCCACACCATTGTTAAACTTTTGCCGCTGCCTTGGGTGTGCCAAATAATACCGCCTTCGTTGTTGGCAATTTTGGCTTGGGCAGCCTGAATACCGAAATATTGATTCGGGCGACAGGTTTTTTTTATCCCTGCATCAAACACCATAAAATCGTGTATCAATGCTAAAAAGCGTGATTTTTCGCATAATGATTGCAAATCGGTATCCAAATCGCCTTGAATTTTACCGTCTTCTTTCCATTGCAAATAATATTTTTCGCCCGTTTCAATCACGCCATAACGTATGCCTTGCGTGTCGTTGCCTGCCATAACCAATTGCACGGTGGTAAAAAAGGCTTCGGCAAAATCTTTGTGTTGGCTGGACAGGTTTTGGCGAATGCCTTCGGATACCGACACCGAAGAGCGCTTCAATTCAATCACCGCCAACGCGATGCCATTGACATACAGCACCAAATCGGGACGTTTGCTGTATGCCACGCCTTTTATGCTGACTTCTTTGCCAATGGCAAAATCATTGTTATGCGGATTATTCCAATCAATCAGCCACACCGTTTGCGTTTGTTCGCCCACGCCCGTTTTGACTTTTACGCCATAGCGTAGCAAGCGATAAATGGCTTGGTTGGCGTCATACAAACGGCGACCACCGCCCACATAATTTTCTTTTTGCAATAATATGATTGCGTCTTTTATCAAGTCATCAGACACACCACGCTTTGCCAACCATGTTGTTAAATCATCTTCACGGATATTTTTATTATCTTGCCCGCTCAAATCGCCCAAATAGCGATAGTTCAGCGTATTTTGAAAGAATTGGATCACACGGTTTTGGGTTTTTTGTTCAACTTGACCGATGGGGATAGTCGTGGACATGGCGATTTCCTATGATTTTTAACTTTTTAAATACAGATATTCAAAATAATTTGCTTGGCGTGGTCAAAGGGCAATCTGCGACCTTTAGATTTCATAGTATCTAATGCTGTTATCGCTTGATTTTTATCTATCTTTTGATGAACAACCAACTGCTCTAATACCCATACTGTGCCCTTGATGAGTACTGCTTCTTTTTGAGCAGCATCTCGCAAAGCTTTATCACCTGTTAATAAAGGGCAGCTTTCTTGTTTAGCAAGCGACAATGCCATTAAATCGTGCATACTGGTTTTGCGGTATTGGCTAGATAGTTGAACAACATAAATCATTGATTGCTCTGTTAGGCTTAATTGTTGCAATCCCATTTGCAATAAATTGGCGTGTTGCCTACGCAATTCTCGTTTAAACAGTACATCAGGCGTACAAAAGCGATAAGGCAAGCTAAACATCAATGCAGTCAATCCACAGCAATCCAAATCAATAAAAATATTGGCATCACTAATCAGCATCTGTTGCATCATTTGTCCCATTGCTCAAAGTTTGCTCTTGGATAAACTGATAAATCGGCATTCCCAATAGCTCCGCTCCTTTAGATTCGCTAATTATCTGTTCGGCAACCGCACGATAGACCAATTGTTTAAAGGTGTGTGTATTTTCGCTTGCATACACTTCAGGCTCTTGTTTATGCCAGCCGTTTTGATTAAAGATGATATTGATGCCCTTGTGGTAAGTTGCGGTAATAATGCCCAAATCTTTGGCACGATAGGCAATCGCACGCATCGACAAGCCATATTCACGCTTTAAATATGCCAACTCTTTTGCGTAAATCTTTTGGCGTTTTTCGCCAAATTCGTGAATCATGCGAGACTTTGGCAATAAAAATGCTCCTGCAAAGCGATTGCACGCTTTTTCAATATCCCAGTCATCAGGTAAATCATGGGATAAATAAGCAGGCAATACCAAATGCCCCAATTCATGCGCCAATGTAAATCGCTGACGGTCGCCTGGCCATGATGAAGATACGACAATAATCGGGGTGTTGTTAATCATTGCCTGCAAACCATCAAATTTATTGTCAGTATTGACATCACTCACGATAACAATAATCCCCAAATCTTCCAATAAATCAATCATTTTTGGAATGGGGTTTGTGCCTAATTGCCAATGCTTACGCAACGCATCGGCAAACTGCTCAATATCATCTAGTAAATGGACTGTTGGCAAATTTGCTTCCAAGCAATAGGGCTTGACAGGAAAATCAAGCCACAACTCTTTGAGTGTTAGCCAGCGTTCTGCTTGTTTGGTAACATCAACCGTGATTTGCTTGAGCAGTTTTTTGGGTGTGCTAGATTTGGTGCGATATTCCACCTCACCCAATTCAACCTGAACAGGGCGGAATAAAAAATCCATTTCCACGCCCAGCACATCCATCAGGCGTAGCAATACATCAGACGATGGCATGCTGGTATTATGCTCATATTTTTTAATCATATTGGCACTTAAGCCGACCAAATCCGCCAATCCCTGCATGGATAACTTTTTAGCTTCTCGTGCCATTTTTAGACGAATGCCAATCATAATCGCCCCTTTTTAACTTTCTTGGTTTACAAATTTTAAAAATCTAGTGTTATTGTAAACCAAGAAAGTTATGGAGTGCTACCATAATTTTGTAAATTTTGCAAGCTTTAGCATGGCAAACGGATTTTTCCTGTTAATAAATTTTGCATCATACCTTGCTTGATTTCGCGTAATTTTTCAATCTGCGCTTGCAAGGCTTTAATTTCGCTATCCATATCGCCTAGGATTTGGGCGATGGCGGTTTGTTCTTTATATTGCGGACAAAGAATTTCTATTTGTTTTAAAGTGCTACCATTTAATTTTGCACGAGTACCACCAACAAGATAATGGCTAATATTCATGGATGAAATACAGTAGGCTAAAAATTTATTGCATAAAATATTCTTCTTTCCCTGAAGTACATGAGCATGATTATTTACCCATATTTTCCCTGTTGTATATTGAACGGGATAATTGATTAAATCATTAGCTCCATCTTCAGCGACTAAAACAAATTCGCCATCATGGGTAAAGCCATTTACATAATCTTGAATACCATTTGCACCATAATATGGGATATTACCAAATATACGATTTGAAGCAGAAACTGGAATTCTTTGATTATCAAAGATATTTACATATTCCCCCAATGCCACCACTTCCCAATCTTCAGGAATATCGCCCCATTCGGTTTTTAGGCTGCCTTTGGGTGTGCCGTCTGCACGGTGGGCAAATTCAGGCAGCCGTGTTTTGCCTGTGAGCAGCTGTTGCATGGTGGCGGTTTTGATGGCTTGTTTTTTGGCAAGCAATTTTTCCAGCTCGGCAAGCAAGGCATCGGTATCGCTTAATGCGGTGGCGATAGCGGTTTGTTCGGTTATTGATTTGGGAATAATGATTGAATATTTTGCAATTTGAGGTGCAGTTAATTGGGGAACACCTGTACTCTCTATTGCAAAATTGACAAACTCATTTATATATTCAGAAGCCAAATAACAAGATATATTATTTTTAGGTTTCAAAGTTAAAAGTCTGCCAATGGTGCTAAACTTTCCATTTCGTGCAACAGAATAACCAATATATCCGCGAGCTGTTACGGTTAGGTATTCTCCATCATAGTCATAAGATTTTAAAAATCCATATAATCCATTATTTGTAATTGCATTTGAATAAACAGGATAAATATGTTCATGGGTTTTAATTAAAGAAAATATATTTTTATTTAAATCTCCACCAGCATTTATTTCAAATAAATTTCCTAACTCCACCACTTCCCAATCACTCGGAATTAAGCCCAATTCAGTTTGTTTATATGCTGTCATGATCGCCCCCTTATAAACCCATGGCTTTTAAATGGGCATTGACTTTGGCGGTCAATTCTGCCACTTGCATTTCAATTTGCGAAAGTGGTTCATGGTAGCGTGTTTCTAATGTTTGCACACGGCTTGCCAAGGTTTGCACTATGCGTTCCATTTCGCTGTGAATGTATCCGCCCAAATCGGCAAGCCATTTGTCATCTACCACCAGCTGTTGAATATCGCTGGCACTCAATTTGCCGTATTGGATAAACACCGCCCGATCCAAGTCTTCGGTGGCGGTTTTGAGTGCGTCTTTGGCGTGTTTTTCCGCCTCAAACAATTTTATGGCGTTTTTGATGGCGGTTTGCTCTTCGCTGTCGATGCTGTTTTTTAAGGCTAGTTTTAGACTTTTGGCGGTGATTTTGTCTTTATTGTCCACCGCATTTTCTAATAAACCATTGCCATGTTCTTCTAAATAGCTTTCTAATTCTTGGCTGGCGGTATCTAAATTCGTCTGTAAGCTTTGAATTTGGGCTAATCGCTCGCCAAAATAGCGTTTGGCGATTAAAGTCGGTGGGATAAGCTCGGCTTTGTATTTGGTTTTGTTAATCACAAGATCGTGCGGTTCGGCTTTGGGTGTTTTGCCATTTTCGTCTTTTTCGGGCTTTTTGATTTCACGCAAAAGCTGCTTGCCCAAATCCCAACCGTCTTGGCAAATCATATAGACATCATCTTGCATCATATCTTGCCAATAGTTCATCAGGATTTGATAGATGTCGTAATTGGCAATCAGTTGGCTGTTTTTGTAGCAATCAAGCAGGCTTTCACTCCATTGGTGAATAAGCTCTTTGGGGCGGTTGCCTTGTGCAATTTGGCGTAAATTGTTGGCGTGTTGCCATTGGGCAAAGGGTTGCAGGGTACGCTGTTTAAATTGTGCGTATTCGCTATGTGCTAAAATATGCGATTTGATTTGCTCGGCAGGCAGTTTGGCATGATAGCGTTCGCTTTTGGCTTCAAATAATTCATTTTTCAGTTGTGGGAAAACCTGCCAATAGTCCGCCAAATCATCAATATCCGCCACAGGAATATCGCCATATAAATGGGCGTTTAAATCCTGAATATCTTCACGCTCACCACTGTCAATGTAGCGCGGTAAATTTAAGTTGTAATCTTGTTCTACAATTTCCTGCAAACTCACTTGTCGGCTGTAATGGGCAATTTCCAAGCGTTTGGTAAAGGTGTCGATGATTTTGTGAATGTCTTGGTCACGCAAGCGGTTTTTGTTGCCGTCTTTGATGAAATATTTGGATGCATCAATCATAAATACGCTGCCACCGCTGACCACTTCGGTTTGTTCATCGTTGGCAAATTGGGCGGTTTGGGCGTGTTCTTTGTCAATCACAATAATGCAGGCAGGAATGCCAGTGCCGTAAAACAAGTTGGCAGGCAAGCCAATAATGCCTTTAATCAAGCCTTGTTTGAGCAATTCTGCACGGATTTTAGCTTCGGCATTGCCACGAAACAACACGCCATGCGGCAAAATAATCGCGCCTTTGCCTGTCGGTTTCAGGCTTTTGATTAAATGCAGTAAGAAGGCATAATCGCCATTTTTTTCTGGTGGAATGCCGTAAGCAAAACGCTCAAAAGCATCGTTTTCGGGCTTAATGCCGTTTGTCCAGTTTTTGCTGGAAAAGGGCGGATTGGCAACCGCAAAATCAAAGGTGCGCAGTTGTCCATCTTTCAAAAAAGCAGGTGCGGCAATGGTGTTGCCTGTGCTGATTTCGGCGGTTTCGTTGTTGTGCAAAATCATATTCATGCGGGCAAGCGATGCCGTAGAAACGTCTTTTTCCTGACCGTAAAGCGAAATCGTGTTATTTGCTTGTGTCGCCACTTTTAAAAGCAATGAGCCAGAGCCACAGGTCGGGTCATAAACCGTGGTGCTGGCAGGGCTGTCGGGCGCAATTCCGATAATTTTCGCCATAATTCGCGACACTTCGGCAGGGGTATAGAATTGCCCTTTGGATTTGCCCGATTCGGTGGCAAAATGACGCATTAAATATTCATACGCATCGCCCAGTAAATCATCACCATCGGCTTGATTGGTAGATAAATCTAGTTTTTGAAAAATGCTGACTAAATTACTTAAGCGTTCAACTTGGTCTTTACCTTTGCCGAGCTTTTCTTCATCGTTGAAATCAGCCACATCAATCACGCCTTGCAAATCATTGGCTTCGGCAATTTGTTTCAAAATAATGTTGAGCTTGTCGCCAATGTTGGGGGTGTTTTTTAGCGCGACAATATCGTCAAAAGTCGTGCCGTTTGGCAAGTCAATCATGCCTGTTTTGGCTTTGAATTTATCGGAAACGTATTTCAAGAATAATAAAGTTAGGACATAATCTTTGTACAGGCTGGCGTCCATACCGCCACGCAATTCATCGCAGCTTGCCCATAAAGAAGAGTAGAGTTCGGTTTTTTTGATTGCCATGTTTAAACACCTAAATATCAAATCTAAAAAATATTTCTTGAGTATACTATCGTTATTCAAGGCATATTTGCCACATCTAAGCAGTTTTATTAAATCATATCTAAAATAATAAATCAACCATAGTATCTTATTGAATTAAAGTCTTTCATCATATATAATACGACTCATCCTTTGTATAGAAGGCTTAGAAAATAGTATCTTAAACTTTCCAACCGCACAGGTTGCTTAATGTGGTTAGGAGCCAAGCCGCTCCGACACCACACCTAAAAATGGTGAAAAATACCATTGAGCCTGATTGCTATCTAGCACCACTTTGCTAAATTGTATTGCCACATAAGACAGGCTATGCTCTGGCAAATGTGTATGCAGCCGCTGAATTTCATCGTATACACCTGCCACCAGCCAAGTGCTGATTTGTGCATGATGATAATCAAAATCCATCATCTGAATATAATGGTTGTGCAGATTGGCATGTGATAAACCATGTTGATTAATATCCTCCATGGCATATACCCTAAATCCATCACCCTGACCATCTACGATTTGGTTGGGAATCAGCACCCATACTTCATCTTGATGTATGTTGTGCCGAAATGGCGATATTTGTTGCAGATGTGTATGCACCCGATTAGATGCTCCCGCTTCTCGCCAATAAGCATTGATATAATTGGTTTTATTTGCCCCAAATAAATCATGCATCAAAGTATGTTCCAATTGCTCCAAGCTTTCGGGTCTATCTTTGATGGTATCTGCCCAAATGCGCGGGCGAGCATCAATTTGACTTAGATGATTATCGCTTATTAAAGCGGTCATGTCATGTTCTGTAAGCTTATATTTTTTGGTTTCAAAGCCAGGCTTGGTAAATACAAGCCCATTGGTATTTTGTAACGCACGAATATTTTTATTGAGTATCAAGATATTGCTATCAAGCACCTGCTCATTCGGACGATGTCGCCAAACTCGACCAGCTAACTGGATGATTGATCGCATTGAACTTGGCTCAACAATCGCCCAATCATAATCATGGTCGCGCCCTACTTCTGCCACAGGTGTCGCTAGCACCATAAAAATATGCTGCTTAGCCTGACTTTTGGCCATCTGCTGCACAATGTCATCATGAGTAAAAAGCAGCTGTTCGTCATGTTCATTGCGTTTTAGGATTTTATCCAAGGCATATTCCAAACGGTTTCGCAAAATCAAAAGCTGGCGCGCGTGATAGCATGCCACATGGATGTGCGTATCTTCATCCACTTGTGCCTCTTGTAAATAAAAGGCTATGCGTGTGAGCTGTTTGATATTGGCAATGCGCACCAAGCCAATACTGGCGCTTTTGCCTGTTATTTTATCAAGCGTATGATGTCTATGATGCAGCCGAGTGGCTCCGTCGATGATGTTTTGTGCCAATTTGCTATAAAATTCGGCTTTTTTATCTTGATGATATGCGATAGCCAGCGGCAAAATCTCAGCTTTACGGCGGATAGGCTGCTGCTGCAAAAATTTCACGCGCTTTTTGACAAAGGCTTGGTGCTGCTGCCTAAAGCTGTCTATCTCGCCACATGAAGCGACCACCGTGCCATTTTTTTGTTCATCAAACCATGCGCATACCACTTGGGGCGTGGGTTTGTTTTGGCTTTGATTGAATATTTTACGCCCCGCCAAATAACTTTCAAATAATCCAGCGACCAAATCAGGGGGCAGCGTCGCCGATGATAGCAGCACCTTTGAACCAAACACGCCTGCCAAATGCACCAGTCGCGCCAATGCAGGCAAGTCGTTATGATCAAACTCATCAGGTTCATCTAAAATCAAATCGCTACTAAGCAGCCGAAGCATCGGCGTGATATAGCCACCGCCTCGCTGACACTCGCTTGCCCCAATCAGATGATCGATGGTGCAAGTCACGATCGGCGATAACAGCAGCTTTCTTGCTTTATGATCAGCCAACAAAGTATCCATATTCAGCTTAGCCAGTCCAAGATGAGTAGTATGATAATCGGGCGAATAATCCACAAAACCCTCCACCAGATCATCTGCCGATTCGCTACCCCAAGCTGTCCTTGAGTCATCGTGATGTTTTTGCTGCTCATTGATTTCAAATAATTGTCGGACGCCACCACCGCCCACCAAAATCGCCAATTGCTCATCATCCAACTGCAAATCCTGACACAAGCTTAGACCTGTTTGTAAAGTCAATACACGCAGTCCTAATGCAATGGTGAATCTTGCCCCTTTTTTAGTATCTGACAAGCCATACATAATGCGAGCATTACCAATGGTCTTGCCACAGCCAGTAGATGCCATATTAACCCCAAAAAATCCGTGTGTATCACTGTCAACTTGCACACTTTTGGCAGTTTTAAAGGCATGATTTTGCCAAATAAATCGGTCAATATTGGTATTTTTGCTTAATGGGCGATGCGACTGCAATGACGATAATTGCTCACCGATAATCGGTAAATAGCGAGCAAAATGTGCCGTAAAGGAGGCAACACCCAGCAAATGCTCATCTAAAAATTGCTTGGGTTGTTTTGTTTTACGGTTGGTATTGGCAAGTAGATTTAAAGAGGATTTTGTGGCAACACGGCGATGGTCGCCATCTTTTAATGAAGAGTAGTTATGGTCACCAACCATTAAACACAGCCGTGATAAATACAGTAAAATGGCGTTATCAATCGGCTTGTCTTGTGCAGACAGTGCTTGTAAAGTTGGGTCGTTTATGGCTTTGTTTGCCCAACGCTTTATGCGACTTTGCCAAGCGTTACTGTCAATCACACATTGATTAAATTGCCAAAAATCAGCCAACCGTTTATTGGCTTTATGAGCTGTTTCAAAGGTTTTGGGATTTTTTACCCAATGGTCATTGGCGGTGAAATCTGCATAAATCTTAGTTAGCGAGCGTTCAAAATACAATTTTAAGGTTGGGGCATTTGTTTGAAAACTTATGCGTTCTTGTTCCTTTAAAAATACATTGACCAAAGGCGGCAAACGATGATGGCTAACAACAAGCCAAGCCACCCACTGCCCAAGTGGTGGCAATTTGGACAAATCAGCATGACCCAAATTATCATGTTTTAAATAATCATTTAACGCTGATAATTTTTGGGTCTTTAACCACTCATCAATGCGTCCAAAGCGTTCTAACCACTGAGAATCCGTTTGGCAATCTTGGATCAGCCAAAGCAGGATTTTTAGCGAAATCCATTCGTGGCGATAAGGGTCGCCTTGGGTGCTGCCATGTTTTAGCTTATGCTGAAAACCAAGTGTAGATTTACCCAAATCATGTAGCAGTGCTGCTAAAGTTGCGATGATTTGGATGGCACTGATATAGTACCAAGCATTTTGCCATTCACTGTGTAGAATATTACGGCGTGTCCAATTCACCGGCACCCAGCCCCACTCATTAAACTTATGACGATTACCCACGATCCATAACAGCTCGCTGTGCTTGCGCGTATGGAAGCGATAGCAGCTGACGGCGGTGTTTTTACTTGCCGTACGCGCTAGTAGCTTTTTGACCATGGCAAGCCCATCTTGGGTGATGACCGTCTGCCATGTGTTATCGCCAATCCGATTGGCAAAGGCATCTAGCACAAGGCGTGTGCGTTGCAGTGCCTTTTTTTCACACTGGGAAATAAAGGTGACGATCATTTTATTGCCCTTGTTTAAAAAATTGTGACGCCAATTTGACTTGCTCGGACATGAAATCAAGCGCCTTATGCTCCGTGAATTTTTGTAAGACTTTTTGACGAAATTCTTGTTCGCTAAACTCTTCTTTGGCGCAGACAAATGCCCACGGCAGCACGATGGCATCTTTGACCAAATCCGCCACATCAAAGACGAGCGCCCCGCGCCGGGTCTTGCCATGCATCACCGCAAACCCATGCGGAATGCCAAGCACCCACAAAGTACATGCGCCAAGCCCGTATGCCAGATAATTGCCATGATTCAAAAAGTTATTGGCGTCGTCACCTGCATGAAAATCCCGCTCAAAAGACAATGCGCACTTGGTTTTTGCATAGTGATACAGCCGCTTGGTCATCAATGCTTCCGCCAGCAAAAGGTCAGTGACGCTGGTGACTTGGTGAATTTTGTGGTCAAACGCCACAAATGCCTGTGCCAGATCACGATCACTGACATCAAACCCAGCCTCTTGCAGCTGTTTGTCTTTTGACCAGATTTTTTGGATGAATGCTAGACGCTTTTGTTGAAACTCTTTGGCGATGATCAGCCGCTTTTGGTCATCAAACCAAAAAGACAGCCAACCTTGGACATAGTCGGTCGGGCGATATTCGCTTTGGGGATTGAGCCATTCAATTTCTGCTCCTGAAAATAATGGCGTCGCACCGCCCCCACAAAATCCCACCAAAACCCCTGCACTGGCAAGCATTCGCATTGCGGCTTGGGTGATGGATGTCCCTGTGCCAAGCAAGATGACTGTGGTATTGGCGATGGGGATATTATAATAGTGGTTTTCGTATTTGGTTTCGGTGAGATACAGGATGCGCCCGTCTTTTTGCATGACTCGGCAATGCTCAAGATAAAATACATTGGCGCGCTTGGAGTGCAAAATTGCCTTAAGATCCGTGGGTTTGAGCGTATCCATGATGTCAATTTCCTTAATGATGAATTTAATTTAATCACACCCATTATAGCCTGTCAAGCGATGATGCGACCAAATTATAAGCTTATATTATCCATCTGCCATATCAGTTATGCTATACTAAATTTGCCATCAGATGATGATGGGTGTAAAAAACCTTTATTTTTTCAACTATTTAAAAACTTAATAAAATCAATAAGTTATAACTAGTCAACTTTTGATTGGATAAAAAGGGTCAATCCATCATAAATGGCTGTTATTTCTTAATTTTTTCGGTTATAATTACTCTTCACGACCGCACAGGTCGCTTAGAAAGTTACAGCAAGCTTAACAACATCAAACGGCTCCTTCACGACCGCACAGGTCGCTTAGAAAAATCAAATTCACCACGCCAAACACCGCCATCACTTCACGACCGCACAGGTCGCTTAGAAATCGTACGGTTCTATCATCCAAAGTTTGGGGTTCTTCACGACCGCACAGGTCGCTTAGAAATGATAATTATGAATTGTTTGATCTTGATAAAACTTCACGACCGCACAGGTCGCTTAGAAAAAATGGAGCGAACGCTTGCGATGTTTTCTGCCCTTCACGACCGCACAGGTCGCTTAGAAAGTCTGCTGAGACATGCAAAGTAAAAAAGCTGTCTTCACGACCGCACAGGTCGCTTAGAAAATCAAAAGCAATGCCATTGATCCGCCTTGGTGCTTCACGACCGCACAGGTCGCTTAGAAAAAGAGTTGTACCTGATATTTCTAGGCTTACTGCTTCACGACCGCACAGGTCGCTTAGAAATTGTAAATCAAGGGCTTTTTTAGGAGCAAAAACTTCACGACCGCACAGGTCGCTTAGAAAGCTTGCGTTCCGTTTTGCGTTCCGTTCTGTTCCTTCACGACCGCACAGGTCGCTTAGAAAATCATCGGAGCGGTCATGGTCGTGGCAGGGGTCTTCACGACCGCACAGGTCGCTTAGAAAATTCTCGTCATCTTTGTGATAACTCAAAGCGCCTTCACGACCGCACAGGTCGCTTAGAAACACAAAAAACCATAATTATCATTCCTGCATGGCCTTCACGACCGCACAGGTCGCTTAGAAATCGGGACGCGATGCCAAGCCGCCTTTGGCTTCCTTCACGACCGCACAGGTCGCTTAGAAACCAACCATCAAGCTTGGGGTAGCGGCTACTGCCTTCACGACCGCACAGGTCGCTTAGAAATTTCGTTCTACAACTACGCTGATTATTTAAAATTTTTGTACCAATCCCTTGAAAATTTTATCCTTAACCATTATGAAGATGGGGAATTTATATTAACTTTTTTGGGGTAATTTATGACCGAGCAAACCACCGAACAAACCACCATGGAAGAGATTACGGCTGAGACGACAACCGAGCAAGTCGAAGCACTTCACAGCCAAATCCAAGCACTAGAAAGTGAAGTCAAAGAAGCCAAAGAGACTGCTGCGCGTGCCAATGCCGAAAGCTATAACGCCCAACGCCGCATGGAACAAGAAACCGACAAAGCCAAAAAATTTGCACTACAAAAGTTTGCCAAAGAGCTTTTGGAGGTGGTTGACAACCTAGAGCGTGCCATTAAAGATGCTGAAGAGACAGGTGCAGATGACGCATCACTTGAAGGCATTCGCCTAACACATAAAGTACTGCTTAGCGTCCTTGAAAAAAATGGCGTCGTGGCCGTGGGTAATGTCGGTGATGCGTTCAATCCAGAGATTCATGAAGCGGTGGGTATTTTCCCAGAAACCGAGAAAGATATCATCGGTCAGGTACTTCAAAAAGGCTACATTCTCAACGAACGCACCTTAAGACCTGCGATGGTAATGGTAGGAGCTTAGGTCAAATCTTGGGGATTTATTGAACAATTTCAATCAGTTAAATAAAATAAATTTTTTGAAAAAAGTTGAATAATCCCCTTGAAAAGCCAAAAATAAAACAAATATAACACCCAAGCTTGGTAGTATTTTAAATTAAATTTTAAATTTTAACCAAGCATAAATAATTTCACATTAAAATAATTTTAAATCTGGAGTAAATTATGGCTAAAGTTATTGGTATTGACCTAGGTACAACCAACTCATGTGTGGCAGTACTTGAAGGTGATAAAGTCAAAGTGATTGAAAACGCTGAAGGTACCCGTACCACACCATCGATTGTGGCGTTTAAAGATGGTGAAACTTTGGTAGGTCAAGCTGCCAAGCGTCAAGCGGTCACCAATCCAAAAAATACTTTATTTGCAATCAAACGCCTAATCGGTCGTCGTTTTGAAGATAAAGAAGTTCAAAAAGACATCTCGCTTGTACCTTTTAAAATTGTCAAAGCGGATAATGGCGATGCTTGGGTTGAGGTCAATGATAAAAAACAAGCACCACCACAAATCAGTGCTGAAGTTTTACGCAAAATGAAGAAAACCGCCGAAGACTATCTTGGCGAATCTGTGACCGAAGCTGTCGTTACCGTACCTGCCTATTTTAATGATGCCCAGCGTCAAGCAACCAAAGACGCAGGTAAAATTGCAGGTCTAGATGTCAAACGCATCATCAACGAACCAACCGCAGCCGCTTTGGCATACGGTATGGATAAAAAAGGTGGTGATAAAACTGTAGCGGTTTATGATTTGGGTGGTGGTACATTTGATGTATCAATCATCGAGATTGCCGATGTCGATGGCGATCAGCAATTTGAAGTTTTAGCGACCAATGGTGATACCCACTTGGGCGGCGAAGATTTTGACTTAGCATTGATTGATTATTTGGTTGAAGAGTTTAAAAAAGAACAAGATGTTAACTTAAAAGGCGACCCTTTGGCAATGCAACGCCTAAAAGAAGCTGCCGAAAAAGCCAAAATTGAGCTATCAAGCAGTCAATCAACAGAAGTAAACTTGCCTTATATTACTGCAGATAGCTCAGGTCCAAAGCACTTGGTGGTTACCATCAGCCGTGCTAAGCTTGAAAGCTTAACTGAGGATATGGTTGCTCGCACAATTATCCCTTGCAAAACCGCTCTTGAAGATGCTGGCTTGTCAGCAAGCGATATTGATGATGTCATTTTGGTTGGTGGTCAAACTCGTATGCCACTGGTTCAACAAAAAGTTCAAGAATTTTTTGGTAAAGAACCTCGTAAAGATGTCAACCCAGATGAAGCGGTTGCCATGGGTGCTGCTATCCAAGGTGCGGTACTGTCTGGTGACAAAAAAGATGTTCTGCTACTTGATGTGACGCCATTAACTCTAGGCATCGAAACGATGGGCGGTGTGATGACACCAATCATTGAAAAAAATACCATGATTCCTACCAAAAAATCACAGGTATTCTCAACAGCAGCAGACAATCAGCCAGCGGTATCAATCCAAGTTTATCAAGGTGAGCGTAAAATCGCCAACCAGAATAAACTTTTGGGTAACTTTGACTTAACGGATATCCCACCTGCACCTCGTGGTGTACCACAAATTGAGGTTACTTTTGATATCAACGCTGATGGCATCATGAATATCAGTGCTAAAGATAAAGGCACAGGTAAATCACAATCCATTCAGATTAAGGCAGACTCTGGTCTATCAGAATCTGAAATTGAAGAAATGATTCGCACCGCTGAGGCAAATGCTGCCGAAGATGAGAAGTTTGCTAATCTTGCAAATGCTCGTAATGAAGCAGACGGTCGTATTCATGCTGTCCAAAAAGCACTAAAAGAAGCTGGCGATAAAGTTACAGCTGAAGAGACCACTGCTGTTGAATCTGCCATCAGTGCACTTGAAGCTGCTACCAAAGAAGATGATGCCGATGACATTAAAGCCAAACTTGAAGCTTTAGATAATGCTTTCTTGCCAATCAGCCAAAAAATCTATGCTGATGCAGGTGCTCAAGGTGCTGAGCCACAACAAGAACAAGCAAATCCTGCTGATGATGGTGTCGTTGACGCTGAATTCACCGAAGTCAAAGATAAGTAATTACCAAATGACTTTGATAAAAATGGTCCATCAAAAGATGGGCCATTTTTAAAATCAGGATACAAAATTCCCAAAACATGACATGACAGTAGCGATAAAATGTTATACTACGACTTGTTTGACAAATTCGCCACTTCAATGTAAGGAGAAGCCATGAACGACACGCTTAATCAGTTTATTCCCATCTTTTTTGTTACCTTTGGGATTTTTATTTTATTTTTCTTATTCATGGGTGTTGGCTATTTTGTCAAAAAAAAGCCACTTAAGGGATCTTGTGGCGGTGTGGCGACCTTAATGGGTGATGAGCATTGCCAATTTTGTGGCAATGACCCCAATAAATGCGAAAGTAATATTGATAAGATTGACGATACCACTCGCAATAAACTAAGTAAGATTGCCAAACAAGCTTAAAAATCAAATAAAATCAGTCAATACATAGTCATTTGACTGATTTTATTGGTTGGCGATTGAGAATCAAACAAGCGACATCTGCCCAAACCCTTGTCTTTGACGCATCACCTCATATAACACCATTCCTGTGGCAACACTGACATTTAGGCTTTGTGGGCGATCCACAACTTCTGCCATAGGAATATACACCAAAGTATCACACATCGTTTGAGTTAATCGACGCATGCCATCACCTTCTGAACCCATGATGATGGCAACCTTACCCCCAAAATCACATTCAAATGCTGGCTTAGCAGACTTATCAAGTGCTGTTCCAAAAATAAATACACCTGCTTTTTTCATTTTTTCTAGTGTTCGAGCCAAATTGGTTACCGATATCACAGGGATAACCTCAGAAGCCCCAACAGAAACCTTAGCCACAGTCGGTGTTATCGGTGCTGACTGGTGCCGAGGAATAATCACCGCATCCACACCCATCGCACAAGCGGTACGCAAGCAGGCACCCAGATTATGAGCATCTGTAATCTGATCGAGTACCAAAAATAGCATATCATCTTGCATAAGTAAATCATCCAGCATCGTCTCATCTGCCATCGGTGCGGTGCGTGCCAGAGCAACCACGCCCTGATGTTGCTGACTGCCACAAAGCTCGGTCAATCGCTCACGGTGAGCATTTTGGATGCTGATTCCAAAATGCGTGGCAGACTGAGCAATCAGTTGGTGCTCTGCACTCATCTGCCCATCATCACGCAACTGAATAAATAAACCAAGCACCTCTTCAGGACGGCGTTTAATCAACATACTAACAGCATGAATGCCATAAAAGTACGGATTTTTGGGCTTGGCCAGCTTAGCTTGGCGATGTGGTTTATTCGGTTTTTCTTTAGAATAAGATTTAAAAGTGTGGTTATCTGTTTTTTGACTGTGTTTTTTCATGATAGTATCTTTGAGTGATTAAAATTGATCATCATGCCAATAGGCTTAGTATGGCTTGGTTTATTTTAAAGTCAGATATTTTGGTGAATTACTTGGTAAATCTCAGTAGGCTCAAGCGTCACAAGCTCATCAACCATCACATCAGGCTCATAAGCATGGATGATATTCTTAAGCCGCTCACCCAGTGCCAAATAGTGATACTGTCTATGATGCGGCAACCTCCGCCATGCTTGATATGCCATTTCACTACTAATAATGACAAAGACATCGGCTTTTTCGTTGATTATTGTTAAATTTTTCTGAAAATTATCCATCAAATCTATGGGCATAAATCGCTCATACCAACGAATGACATCAATCTGAACGCCTCGTGCTTTTAATGTCTCATGTAACAGCTTACGCCCACCAACACCCCGCCAAATTAAAAGCCTACTGCCCGATATCAGCGACTGAATCTCAGCCATCGCCAGCATACCCTCGTTATTAGCAACCCTAGGTAAAACAACAGACAGCCCACGATCGGTCAATACTTTGGCAGTTGCCAAACCAACAGCAACAATGGGCGTATCAGGCAACTTAGATTGCCAATGATGACCGCCATGTAACTTATCTAAATATTCAAGTGCTCGCCGTGCTGACTCAACGCTGGTCACCACAAGCACATCGTAGTCATGATCAAGCCATGCACGCATCATCGATGCTTTAGCCTCTGTCATGGGTAGCGTCTGGATGTCTAACAGCGGCAGATCAACGACCGCCATACCTGTCATTTGGCGAATGGCTTGTCCACGGTGCTTGGGTCTGGTGTTAATGAGTAAAGTTGACATCATGGATTAATAACATTTTGATAAACTTGTTTTAAAATATCATCCGCACCTTGCATGAGTAACTCATGTGCAATATCTATCCCAAGTTGTTCGGCCGCTTGTTCATCCAGTTGGGTTTCATCCGTAAGCTTGCATGACTGTTGTACTTTTAATAAGGTCTTACCGTCCACTGAGCCGACTCGTCCACGCAGGGTTAATATATCATCTTCAATTACAGCAAAGCCTGCAATCGGTACTTGGCAACCACCTTCAAGGGCACGATTCATAGCACGCTCAGCCAACACACACAGGCGTGTCTTGGGGTGATTAAGCGGGGATAACAACATCTTAATTGCTTCATCATCGCTACGGCACTCGATGGCAAGCGCTCCTTGCCCCACTGCAGGCAAAGACAGTTCATCATCAAGCTCATGACGAATCCGCTCATGTAAACCCAACCGCTCAAGACCACTTGTCGCCAAGATAATGGCGTCATATTCTCCTGCATCAAGCTTGCCCAACCGAGTGCCGACATTGCCACGCAAACTTTTGATGTCCAAATCAGGTCGTGCCTGACGCAGCTGACACTCACGGCGTAGACTGGATGTGCCAAGAACTGCCCCTATCGGCAAATCATCCAAACGCTCAAAACAATTAGACACAAAAGCATCTGTCGGTGCATGACGCTCACAATAAGCCCCAAGCATCAGCCCTTCGGGCAGTACCATCGGTACATCTTTGAGTGAATGCACTGCAATATCAGCACGCTTATCATACAAAGCCTGTTCAAGCTCCTTGACAAACAGCCCCTTACCACCAATTTTGGCAAGTGGTGTATCCAAAATCTTATCGCCTTTTGTCACCATCTCAAGCAGCTCAACTGACAAAGATGGGTAAAGCTGTTCAAGTTTTGCTTTGATAAAATTCGCCTGCCACAGTGCCAATGGGCTTTGGCGTGTGGCAATGGTTAGGGTGCGTATGGTCATATGTGATCCAAATTTTTGATAAATTTAATCTATTATAAGAAATTTGGCGATCAAATACCAACATCTACCATGGATTTGTTCATCATCTTTATACCAATTATTATTAATTAGTTATTTTTATTAATCATATTATAAAATTTAGATAAAAGTACCATCATACACCGCCAAGATTATGGTATACTTTAGAGACATTTTATCATTTAAAGTCATACAAGGAATTAGCATGAGCGAACAAACTTCGAGCATGTGGGGCGGTCGTTTTTCAGAGGCGACGGACAGTTTTGTGGCGGAATTTACCGCATCGGTCAATTTTGATAAGCGTATGGCACGCCAAGATATTCAAGGCTCTATCGCCCACGCCACCATGCTGGGTGAATGTGGCATCATCACCCAAGATGAATCTTGTCAAATCATTAACGGTCTTACCCAAATTCAATCCGAGATTGATGGCGGTGAGTTTCAGTGGTCGGTAGTGCTTGAGGATGTGCATATGAATATCGAAAGCCGCTTGACGACGCTTATCGGTAATGTCGGTAAAAAATTACACACTGGTCGCAGCCGCAATGACCAAGTTGCGACAGACATTCGCCTATGGCTGCGTGATGAGACGGATAATATTCTGGTGCTGCTTGCCAAACTACAAAGTGGACTTTTGGATTTGGCAGCCAACCACACTAAGACCATCATGCCCGGCTTTACCCATCTTCAGACGGCTCAACCTGTCAGCTTTGGGCATCATGTCATGGCATGGTTTGAAATGCTTGTGCGTGACAGCGAACGCTTTGTGGATACACGCCGCCGAATTAATCAAATGCCACTAGGTTCGGCTGCTTTGGCAGGTACTACCTATCCCATTGATCGCACCATCACCGCACGCCTGCTCGGCTTTGAGGGCATTTGCCAAAACTCACTAGATGCGGTGTCTGACCGTGATTTTGCCATTGAATTTACTGCCAATGCATCTATCTTAATGATGCATTTATCACGCATGAGCGAGGAGCTGATTTTATGGATGAGCGCACAGTTTGGCTTTATTCATATTCCTGATCGATTTTGTACAGGCTCATCCATCATGCCCCAAAAGAAAAACCCTGATGTACCAGAATTGGTGCGTGGCAAGGCGGCGCGTGTCTTTGGGCAACTTACGACTTTACTGACGCTCATGAAAAATCAGCCGCTGGCTTATAATAAAGACAACCAAGAGGATAAAGAGCCACTGTTTGACTGCGTGGACACCTTAAGTGGCAGCTTGCTTGCCTTTGTCGATATGCTACCAAATATCACCCCAAATGTGGATAATATGCGTGCAGCGACCATGAAAGGATATGCCACAGCAACCGACCTAGCAGACTATTTGGTCAAAAAAGGCTTACCATTTCGTGATGCGCATGAGGTGGTGGGTAAAGCGGTTGGGCTTGGTGTCTCAAAAGGCGTGGATCTTAGTGAGCTTTCATTAGATGAACTTCAAAGTTTTAGCCCACTGATAGAATGTGATGTCTTTGATTGCTTAACTTTAGAAGGTTCACTAACTGCACGCAATCACATTGGTGGTACTGCACCAAGTCAAGTATTATCAGCAATTAAACGGGGTCGTGAACGAATCATCAATCCCAAAACTACCTAAACCAATCCACGGTCTACGAATGATAAATGATAAGAATTTATTAATATCAATAAATTTGATAAAATATCATTGACAACATATTTGGACAATTAAGTATATTGCCTTATCCTTTAAAATAAACCGCTAAAACTCCCAAAAATACGACTTAGTCATATTTTTGGGAGTTTAATAGGGCAGTTTAATGGTCGGCCAAAAACCCACCACTTTGGCGTGCCCAAAGCGATGCATACACGCCATTTTTGGCAATCAGCTCATCATGACTGCCCATTTCTACGATATGACCCCGATCCATCACCACAAGCTTATCCATCGATGCGATCGTTGATAACCGATGGGCGATGGCGATGACAGTTTTGCCCGCCATCATATCATCAAGGCTTTGGGTGATGGCATGTTCAACTTCGCTATCTAATGCACTGGTCGCTTCATCAAGCAATAAAATCGGTGCATTTTTAAGCATCACACGAGCAATGGCGATACGCTGGCGTTGACCACCTGATAGTTTGACACCACGCTCGCCAACCTGTGTATCAAGCCCTGTATTGCCAAATTTATCTTTTAAAGTCTGGATAAAATCCCATGCATGAGCTGCTTTGGCGGCTGCGATAATCTCATCATCGGTGGCATCAGGACGACCATAAGCGATATTTTCACGCACTGTACGATGTAGTAGCGAAGTATCTTGGGTAACCATGCCGATATTTTGACGCAAAGATTCTTGGGTGATGGTCTTAATATCTTGCTGGTCAATGCAAATTTGACCACCATCAATATCATAAAATCGCAAAAGCAAATTAACCAGCGTAGACTTGCCTGCCCCTGAGCGACCTACCAATCCGACTTTTTCGCCTGCCTTGATGGATAAACTAAAATCATCAAGCAATGGTTGGCTTTGGTCTTTTTTGCCATAGTTAAATGAAACTTGCTTAAAATCAATCTGTCCTTGTTTCACATGAAACACTCGGGCATTAGGCTCATCTACCACATGATGTGGCGTGGTCAAAGTCTTCATACCGTCTTGAACCGTGCCTAGATATTCAAATAATCCTGCCGTCTCCCAAAGCACCCAATGGGTCAGACCCTGCAAACGAATAGCAAGTGCCCCTGCAACCGCCACTGCACCTGCACCCACCACGCCAGACATCCACAAATACACGCTCATCGCAACCGATCCTGAGACCGTCAAGACAGCAATCACAGAAACCAAAATTTCAAGTAATGAGACCAGTCGCATCTGGTCATGCACTGTGCCTAAAAAATGTTTCATGGCTTCTTTGGCATAGCCAGATTCTCGGTGTGAATGGCTAAATAGCTTTACTGTATTGATATTAGCATAAGCGTCGGTAATCCGACCTGTCATCAAAGCACGGGCATCCGCCTGTATCCGACTGGTACGCTGAAGGCGTGGCAATACAAATACCAATAAAGCTGCTACCGCTAAAATCCAAAACACAAATGGCACTGTCAGTAGTGGGTGAATCCCTGTCAAAACAGCCCCTGCCCCCACCAAAAATGTGAGAATAAAGACAAACACACCAATCAGCGTCATGACCACATCACGCACCGCCAAAGCGGTTTGCATCACCTTGGCTGACACACGGCCAGAGAATTCATCTTGATAAAACTGCATCGACTGGCCCAGCATTTGCTGATGAAAAATCCAGCGTAAACGCATTGGCACTACTCCTTGTAGTACCTGATGGTGAATGGTTGTCTCAAACAAAAGTACCAGCGGAATGAACGCACTGATTGCCAGCATGATCAATAGATCTGATTTTTTTTGTGCCCAAAATTCACTGGGAGAATACACGCTTAGCCAGTCAACAATTTGCCCAATCCACGCATACACATATGCCCAATAGATGCCTGAAATTGCTGTTAATACTGTAAATAACAAAAGCCAACCACGATATCCCAAAGTACAGGCATAAATAAATGAGGCCAGCGAATGCGTATGGGTGGGCAGGCTAATATCAGGAAAAGACTCTAAACGTTTTTCAAAATATGAAAAGAACGACATAAGTTACCAATTTTATGAATACAATTATCCATTATAACAGAATTTAATGGCCTGCCGAACATCCATCCAACAAGCCATCTTGAAAAATATCCCAAAGTATTAAACAAAATCATACTTCATGATACAGTTTACTGCCTTCTTCTTTATATTTTTCTTTCATTTGTTGTAGTCCTCTTTCCACATCCAATCCCTTGGCATAGTCACGGACATTTTGGGTAATTTTCATGGAGCAGAACTTTGGGCCACACATAGAACAAAAATGTGCCGATTTATGGGCTTCTTTAGGCATGGTTTCATCATGCATAGAGCGAGCCGTATCTGGATCAAGCGATAAGTTAAACTGATCCTCCCAGCGAAACTCAAAGCGAGCCTTAGACAAGGCGTTGTCACGCACTTGGGCGCCAGGGTGTCCTTTTGCCAAATCAGCAGCATGGGCGGCGATTTTGTAAGTAATGATACCATCTTTAACATCTTTTTTATTGGGCAAACCCAAATGCTCTTTTGGCGTAACATAGCACAGCATTGCCGTACCATACCAACCAATCATCGCTGCCCCTATCGCACTGGTAATGTGGTCATAGCCAGGTGCGATATCAGTTGTCAAAGGCCCTAGTGTATAAAATGGCGCTTCTTTACACACATCCAATTGCAAATCCATGTTTTGTTGAATCATATGCATGGGTACATGCCCAGGCCCTTCAATCATGACCTGAACATCATGCGCCCATGCTCTTTGGGTCAGCTCGCCCAGTGTGTGCAGCTCACCAAATTGTGCTTCATCATTAGCATCTTGGATACAGCCGGGTCTTAGCCCATCACCCAAACTAAATGATACATCATAAGCTTTCATAATCTCACAAATTTCATCAAAATGTGTGTATAAAAAGTTTTCTTGATGGTGAGCTAAGCACCATTGTGCCATGATAGAGCCACCACGGCTGACGATACCTGTCAAACGATTGGCAGTAAGTGGCACATAACGAAGTAGCACGCCTGCATGAATGGTAAAATAATCCACGCCCTGTTCAGCTTGCTCGATGAGTGTATCTCTAAAAATCTCCCAAGTTAAATCTTCTGCTACGCCACCGACTTTTTCTAACGCCTGATAAATCGGTACTGTGCCAATCGGCACAGGTGAATTACGGATAATCCATTCTCGTGTCTCATGGATATTTTTGCCTGTGGACAAATCCATGATGGTATCTGCCCCCCAGCGGGTCGCCCATGTCATCTTGGCAACCTCTTCTTCGATGCTAGAACCTAAAGCAGAATTACCAATATTGGCATTGATTTTTACCAAAAAATTACGCCCAATAATCATTGGCTCACATTCTGGATGGTTAATATTGGCAGGGATAATCGCACGCCCTGCAGCAACCTCAGAGCGGACAAATTCTGGGGTAATCTGTGTTAAATTATTTGCCCCAAAGTTTTGTCCTTGGTGCTGACGCATATCAATGCCTTCACGCTGACGCTGATTTTCACGAATGGCGATGTATTCCATCTCAGGGGTAATGATACCTTGCTTGGCATAGTGCATTTGAGTGATGTTTTCACCCAATTTGGCTCGGCGTGGTTTTGATATATGGGCAAAACGAATGTTTTGGGTGCGAATGTCTTTAAGACGCTCACGCCCAAATTGGGAGGTTAATCCACTAAGCTCTTCGCTATCATCACGCTCAAGAATCCAGTTTTGACGCACATGAGGCAGACCTTTATTTAGGTCAATTTGTACATTAGGATCGGTATAAACACCTGAGGTATCATAAACCAAAATTGGCTCATTTTTTTCAAGACCGCCTTGGGCAAGCCCTGTTGGTGTATCTGTTAAGCTAATTTCACGAAATGGCACGGCAATATCAGGGCGAGACCCTTGGACATACACCTTTTTAGAAGCAGGTAAAACTCGGGTTAAATCTTTGGCATCTTCATCATGTTGGGCAATGATTTGGTTTAAAGCTGGGTTGGTCGGTTGGCTCATGGCATGTCCTTAAATTGGCTTTATCAATCAAGCCATTTAAAGAACTTGTCAATGAAACGGCTAATTTCATGACACATCTTTAATTCACTTGATTCCTACGCAGGTCTTAACCTTCAGGTTCAACGGTATTTGTTTATAACTTTATGATAATACATTCAATGATATCACAGTAAAACAATCTCAACAGCTACTTGGCTGTACTCCGTCAAGTTACAAAGATTAGTATAGCATAATTTTAAGAGTATGAATATTTTTAATGATATGCGTTTTTGGCTTGTCAGTCATCGCATCCGCCTGTTATCATATACGCATAATTATTTTTGTCTCTTAGGAATATCGCATGAAAGTTTTGGTCTTAGGCGGCGGCGTCATCGGCACCACAACGGCGTATTATCTTGCCAAAAAAGGCGTTCAAGTGACCGTCATTGAGCGTCAACACACAGTTGCCGAGGAGACAAGTTTTGGTAATGCTGGGCAAATCTCACCGGGTTACTCAACACCATGGGCCGCTCCTCAAATTCCCACAAAAGCGATTAAATGGCTATTTCAAAAACATGCACCATTAGCGATTCGTCCTGATGGGTCAAGCTTTCAAATGTCGTGGCTGACCCAAATGCTCAAAAACTGTACCCATGAACGCTATACCATCAATAAATCACGCATGATGCGGGTAGCTGAGTACAGCCGTGACTGTTTTCGTCAGTTGCGTCTTGATACTGGTATTGATTATGAACATCGCACCCAAGGCACACTTCAGCTATTTCGCACCCAAGCACAGCTTGATCAGGTCGGCAAAGACATTGAAGTATTAAAAGAATGCGGCGTAGATTATGAGCTACTAGATAAAAACAGTCTAAGCCAAGCCGAACCTGCTTTGGCTCATGCGGCTGCACAGCTGACGGGCGGTCTAAGATTGCCGCACGACGAAACTGGTGACTGTAATTTATTCACCAAAGCACTGGCTGAAATCTGCAAAGATATGGGCGTTGAATTTCGTTTTAATACCATAATTGACAAAATCACTCATAATAACCAAACCATTACTGGCGTCATCGCTGATGGTGAGCTCATCACTGCAGACAGTTATGTGCTTGCATTGGGCAGTTATTCACGGGCGATGGCAAAGTCGCTGGGGCTTGATTTACCCGTATATCCAGTGAAAGGATATTCATTAACTGTGCCTATTATTGATGAAAGCCGTGCACCCATTTCCACCGTCATTGATGAAACCTATAAAATTGCCATCACACGATTTAATCAACGCATTCGTGTGGGCGGTATGGCGGAGTTAAGTGGCTTTGATTTGAATTTACGACAAAAACGCCGTGAGACACTTGAGATGGTTACCAAAAGCTTGTTTGATGGCGGAGATTTAAAAAACGCAACCTTTTGGACGGGTCTTCGACCCATGACGCCAGACGGTACGCCCATCATTGGTCAAACTGATCTAAAAAATTTGTATCTCAATACTGGGCATGGTACCTTAGGTTGGACTATGTCTTGTGGTTCAGGCAGCCTAATCAGTGATATCATTACCCATCAGACACCCGACATCAGCCTTGATGGCTTATCATTAACCCGTTATCAATCAGCATAAGGAAAATTATGAGTATCATCCAAAAATTTGACAGCAATGAAGTCTTAAGCGAGGTAGCGGTTCATCATGGCGTGGTTTATTTGGCAGGTCAAGTACCCGACGATGATAGCCTTGATATCGTTGGGCAGTCACGCCAAGTCTTTGCTAATATCGACAAGGCATTGGCTTTGGCAGGCACCGATAAAAATCATCTGCTATCTGCTCAAGTATTTATCAAACATTTAGAAGATTTTGAAAGTTTTAATAATGCTTGGAAAGAATGGATGACAGGCTCAACGCCGCCAGTGCGTGCAACCATTCAAGCCAACTTGGTGAACCCAAACTGGCTTGTTGAAATCATGGTAACTGCTGCCACTCAATCATAACCCAACGATAACCACTCACCGCCACCGATCCTCTGCGGTGAGTATTTAATTTTGATACAGCTGTCTGACCACCTCACCAATTGTTTTAATGCCTTGGTCAAGCGTTTGATCATCTTGGGCAATTGACAAGCGGATACACTCTTTGGCGTGTGGATAATCCGCCGTCTGCATTCCCACAAAAAAATGCTCACTTGGGATAATCAGCGTGCCTTGTTGCTTTAAAATCTGATACAGCTTGGTCGTAGAAATCGGTAAGCCCTCAAACCACACCCATAGAAAAATCGCACCCTCAGGCTGATGGATATAAACAGGATAATCTGCAAATTCTTCTTGGAGGCGACGGATGGCAAATGCTGACTGTTTTTTATAAAATGGCGCAATAAACGCATCGGATAAGTGCATAATCTCATCATTTTGGAATAAAGGCGTGGCAATCGCCGCCCCAAAGCGTACAGGTGACAAATTAACGATGGCGTTCATATTGCTCACAGCCTTAGCAATCTTTGGGTGTGCAATGATAATGCCCGTACGCACGCCTGGTAGACCGACCTTTGAAAGACTAAAGCACAAAATAGTCTCATCATCCCACTCAAGGGTTGTGTTGGTGTGGATAATATTTGGAAACGGCGCACCGTAGGCATTATCAATAATTAAAGGTATGCCATGCGTTTTGGCAAGCTGTTTTAGGTGTGCCATCTCACCGTCTGTCAGCACATTGCCCGTTGGATTGGTTGGGCGTGAACAGCAAATTGCACCAATTTTATTATTATTTAGTTCTTCTAAATTTTCAAGAGCATCAAAATCCACTTTATATTTAAAAAATCCTTCACGACCTTCGTGTGTAGTTTTTTCGATGATTGGGGGTAGCGACACAAAATAAGAACCCTCAACTTGTACATCGGCATAGCCGACATATTCAGGCGACAAAGGCAGCAAAATGGATTTATGACTGCCATCACAAAATTGCCCTGCAAACAAATTAAATAAATAAAAAAATGCGTTTTGAGAGCCATTCGTCAGCACGATATGATCGGATGTCAACCCCCAACCATAGTGACGATTAAAAAATTCAACAAGCACCTTGATGAATTTGGTATCACCTTGCGGCGAAGCATAATTACTCATACTTTCTATTGCCGTACCGTTGGTAGCGATTTGTTGATACACTGCATGATACGCTACTGATACCTTTGGAATATTCGCAGGATTGCCACCGCCAAGCATATTGATCGGTGTATCGCTATTTAAAGCGTTACCCAAATCATCCATCAGTTGCAAGATGGGGCTATTTTGAATAAATTTTTCACCAAATTTTGAAAATTGCATCTCAAACCTTATTAGTTATTTTTTGTTTCATGTGAAACATTATTCAATGTATTTGACTTTTAAGGGTGGAAAGCCATTAAATTCAACCGATGAATAAGAGTTGGTATAGGCACCTGTCGTCAGCCAGTATAATTTATCGCCAATTTCAAGATTTTGAGGCAATTTATAGGCTGCATCTTCATACATAATATCTGTACTATCGCAGGTTGGACCTGCCAAAATTACCGTGCCTTGCTCAGTTGTGGTTTCCATTTTTGGTGTATAAACAGGATACTTAATTGCCTCGCCCAGTGTTTCGATCAAACCTTGAAATAAACCAACATCTGTATATACCCAGCGGGTCAAATCAGTGCGTGATTTTCGGCTAATTAGCACAACCTCCGAAACTAAAACGCCACTATCTCCCACCATGGAACGGCCTGGCTCTAAGATAATCTCAGGCATTTCATCTTCATCAAAATCTTCAGATAAATATCGATGAATCTCTTCAGCATAGACCGAGATTGGGTTCACCTCACTGATATAGTTGGTTGGAAAACCACCGCCCAAATTAATCATCTGAAGCTTAATACCCTCTTCATATTTCATCCAGTCAAACATATATTTAACTTTTGCTAACGCATCATCCCACGCTGCGACATCTTTTTGTTGGCTGCCGACATGAAATGAGATACCATAAGGCACAAGACCCAAATTTTTTGCCTGAACAAGTAAATCAACTGCCATATCAGGGTGGCAACCAAATTTACGAGACAGTGGCCATTCAGCAGTGTCAGCACCATGTACCAAAATGCGTACAAAAATTTTTGATCCAGGAGCATTATTGGCAATATTAATTAAATCTGCTTTAGAATCAGTTGCGTATAAATCAATACCCTTATTATAGGCATACTTAATATGCACTGCTTTTTTGATGGTATTACCATAGGAGATACGGTCAGCTGTAACACCACAATCTAAGACACGGTCAAGTTCATAAATCGATGCACAATCAAAATTTGAACCTAGATCGGCCAAGTATTTCACCACCTCAACAGCAGGGCTTGCTTTCATCGCATAATGAATTTTTGCTTTAGGAAATAAAGCAACCATCTCTTCGTATTTGGTCTTAATCCGACTTAAATCAACCACCAACAATGGCGTTTCTTGACCTTCTGCTGCTTGGGTAAATTTCTGCCACTGGGCTTGGCTAAAGTATTGATTAATTTTTATCACAAAAACTTACTCCTATAAAATTCTTTGTAGCTTTGTTGATGAGCGTCATCTAAGTAAATATCATGCACCAAAAAGCTTGCTATGGTTTATTATAGCAAGCTTTTTGCAGTCGGGCTATGCTTTTGAGTATCAATCTCATCAGTCATCACGGGTACGCACCTCTAAAAGCGTAATCTCAAAACGCAGTGGTGAGTTGGGTGGAATTTTACCAACTGCACGATCACCATACGCCAAATGTGCAGGCACAATCAGTTCACGCTTACCGCCAACCTGCATAGGTGCAATGCTAATGCCTGCTTCATCAAAACCCAATACGCCCAAATCCCAACCTTTGATAACACGACCTGTACCAATCACACACTCAAACGGACGACCACGGTAGGCAGAAGCATCAAACACCGTGCCATCCATCAGATAGCCTGTGTATTCAGTGACAATCAAAGCACCTTTAACGGCAGTTTTGCCCGTGCCAACCACAATATCTGTTGCTTTTATCATCATTAATATGCTTATTCAGTTACTGGTGTGCTACTTGCCAGAGTGATGCGTGTGGTGTGTGAGGTTGATACTTTTTCAACTTGTGACAACATTTCGGCTACTTTTTTTGCACTTAGGTTATCTTGTGCCAAGGTGCTACTTTTGTTACCTTGGGTATCTTGGGCAATTGAATCACCAACCTTTTCAATGATTACCCGTGCACGACCTTGAGCAAGTGGTGCAATTTTAGCAAATGCACCTTTTGACAAATCTAAAGTCACGCCATATTTACTAAAGCCGCCACGGTCATTCACTCTGCAAATCACTGATTTATCATTGGCGGTGTTGGTAACTTTTAACCGTGTGCCAAATTTATGGCTGTTACTGGCACAGGTCATTGCATTTTGGTTAAACCTCTCGCCGCTTGCTGTCTTTTTGCCATGAAACTTATCACCATAAAAAGTAACTGTGGCCGCCTGTGCCGATAACGCAGATAATGCCAAAACAGTAACCAAAATCTTCTTCATCTTTCATCCTTAGGCTTCGCCCTTGGTTAATTTACTCTAAGCTTTATTTCATCAAGCTTAAAAAATATGATGTATCATAGCCAAAACCCCTACCAATTACAAGGAATTACATATTTATTGACAATTTTTTAACAATTGCTTTGAAATATTGCTTTATTATTACTAATTTGATGGGCAAATTGGCAACAAATCGCTATAAAATATGAAGAAACATGACATAAATCAAGCAACGGACAAACTCAATGAGCATAGTTTTTTTTGATAAATCATAAAAAACGCCCAACCAAGCTGGTTGAGCGATAAGCTAACTTAATCCACCAATCATTCCCATTCAATCGTTGCAGGTGGCTTGCTTGAGACATCATACACCACACGAGAAACCTCTTTGATTTCATTCATGATGCGTGTTGAAATTTTATCAATCAGCTCATAAGGCAAATGTGCAAAACGAGCCGTCATAAAATCTACTGTCTCAACAGCACGCAGAGCGATCACCCATGCATAGCGTCTGCCATCACCAACAACACCCACGGATTTGACAGGCTCAAATACTGCAAAAGCTTGGGCGGTTTTATCATACCAGCCAGACGCTCTAAGCTCTTGCATAAAAATATCATCTGCAAGACGCAAGATATCGGCATATTCTTTTTTAACTTCGCCCAAAATACGCACGCCCAATCCAGGACCTGGAAAAGGATGGCGGTAAATCATATGATGCGGAATACCAAGTGCAACGCCAAGCTTACGCACCTCGTCTTTAAATAAGTCACGCAAAGGCTCAACCAGCTCAAATGCCAAATCATCAGGCAGACCACCGACATTGTGATGCGATTTGATGACATGGGCTTTACCTTGCTTGCTGGCTGCTGACTCGATGACATCAGGATAAATGGTTCCTTGAGCCAAAAACTTAACGCCATCAAGCTTACGCGCCTCTTCCGAGAACACTTCGATAAACTCACGGCCAATGATTTTACGCTTCGCTTCAGGATCACTCACACCTGCAAGTGCATTTAAAAAACGCGCCTCACTATCAGCACGAATCACACGAATACCCATGTTTTCGGCAAACATTTGCATCACCTGATCGCCTTCATTTAATCGCAATAATCCATTATCCACAAACACACAAGTCAGCTGATCACCGATCGCACGATGAAGCAGTGCTGCAACCACAGAACTATCAACGCCACCTGATAGGCCAAGTAATACTTTTTGATTGCCAATTTGGTTTTTGAGTTGCTCAATACGCATCTCAATGATATTTTCAGAATTCCACGCATTACCACAACCACAAATGATATGCACAAAATTAGAAATCAGCTGTTCTCCTTTTTCGGTATGTGTCACCTCAGGATGAAATTGCACACCGTACAACTGACGATCTTCATCAGAAGCAGATGCATAAGGGCAATTTGGTGTCGAAGATGTTATAGTGAAACCTGCTGGTAGGCTTGCCACCTTATCGCCATGGCTCATCCAAACTTGAGATTGATTTTTTTCATCATTGATTTTGCTAAGCAGTTTATCTTGATGCGTGATATCAATCTTAGCATAGCCAAATTCATGCACCAATCCAGCTTCTACCTTGCCGCCTAATTGTTCGGACATGGTCTGAAAACCATAACAGATACCCAAAACAGGCACCCCAAGCTCAAAGACGGCTTTTGGTGCTCGAGGCGAACCTTCTTGATGAACACTTTCAGGGCCGCCAGATAAAATAATGCCCTTAGGATTAAATGCACGAATATCTTCATCAGACATATCAAACGCATGAATCTCAGAATACACACCAGCCTCACGCACACGGCGAGCAATAAGCTGGCTATATTGTGAGCCAAAATCAAGAATAAGGATGCGGTCTTGGGTAATATTGGTCATTAAAATACCTTCGGTTAATCAAATCAATAGCAGTTAAAGTGATCGTATTTTAGCATTTTTTGAATATAAAAATAAGTAGCTAATACGCATGAGTAGTTAAATTATCATACATCACACAATTTTTAATATGGTCTAAATAAAACACCGATACTGTTTGAGTATCGGTGTTTTATTTAGGTATCAATATCGGCATTTAGTGCATTTTCTTCAATAAAGATACGACGCGGTTCAACCTCATCACCCATCAAGCAACTAAATAAATGATCAGCCTTGATCGCATCTTCAATGGTGATTTTAAGCATACGACGATTTTCAGGATCCATGGTCGTTTCCCAAAGCTGCTCTTTATTCATCTCACCCAGACCTTTATAACGCTGCACATCCACACCACGGCGAGCAGCAAGCATCAACTGTTGCCATAAATGCTCAAAATCTTTAACGATGAAATCCTTGTCACCACGACGCAAAAAAGCACTGTTAGATAAAACGGTATTCCAATTGGCACTGAGTTTTAATAAACGCATATAGTCAGCAGAACCCAAAAAATTCGTATCCAATAAATACTGATGTGGCAGGCGATGAATATGAAGCGTAACACGAGGTAGCCAATGTCCATCGCCATCATCCCCGCCCAATACTTTTACCGCTTCAACTTTGGCATCAAGCTTTGGTTCTAAGTCGTTAAGCTGCTTTTCAAGTGCCAAAGCCCACTCATCAACTGCCTGTTTATCACCAATGGCAGAGACATCAAGCTTTGGTAACAAAGTGAGTGCATCTAGTAGATGCGATGGATATTTTGATTGCAAATGTGCTTTAATTGCTTGGCTTTGACTGTAATCTTTTAAGAGTTTTTCAAGTGCCACGCCAGTCACAGGCGGTGTATCTTTACTCAAAAATAGCTGATGGTCATCAATGGTCGATGATAACAAATATGCATCCAAGGCTTCGGTATCTTTTAGATAAACCTCTTGCTTACCGCGTTTGACCTTATATAACGGTGGCTGAGCAATATAAATATGACCACGCTCAATCAGCTCTGGCATTTGACGGAAAAAGAAAGTCAGAAGCAAAGTGCGAATATGACTACCATCCACATCCGCATCGGTCATGATGACAATTTTATGGTAGCGGATTTTGTCAGGATTGTATTCGTCAGGTCCAATGCCTGTGCCCAAAGCGGTAATCAGTGTCCCCACCTCAGCACTTGAGAGCATTTTATCAAATCGCGCTCGCTCAACATTTAAAATTTTACCTTTCAACGGTAAAATTGCCTGCATTTTACGATTGCGACCCTGTTTGGCAGAACCGCCCGCAGAGTCACCCTCAACGATAAACAATTCAGATAAAGCGGGGTCTTTTTCTTGGCAATCAGCCAATTTACCTGGCAAACCTGCAATGTCTAAAGTACTTTTGCGGCGTGTCATTTCTCGGGCTTTGCGAGCTGCGTCACGCGCCCGTGCTGCATCAATGATTTTGCTTGCAATCATCTTAGCGGCAGTCGGATTTTCAAGTAAATACTCAGACAATCGTTCATGCATGGCGGTCTCAACCACGGATTTAACTTCACTTGAGACCAGCTTGTCTTTGGTTTGTGAGCTAAATTTAGGGTCAGGCACTTTAACAGAAATGATGGCGGTTAAGCCCTCACGCGCATCATCGCCTGTGATTTGAACCTTTTCTTTTTTGGTGATATTTTCAGAGTCTAGATAATGATTTAGACAGCGTGTCAACGCTGAACGAAACCCAGATAAGTGCGTCCCGCCATCTTTTTGAGGAATATTATTGGTAAAACAAAGCACCTTCTCGTTATAGCTGTCCGACCATTGCAGTGCAACCTCAACACCGATGCCATCTGCACCATCTGCAGTAAAATGAAAAATATCGTTTAAGGTGTGTTTGCCACCATTAATATAACTGACAAATTCAGACAAACCGCCTTTATGCTCAAACACTTGGGTGGTACTTGTACGCTCATCCGTTAAAACAATCCGAACCCCTGAATTTAAAAATGATAACTCACGCAAACGCTTGGCAAGAATATCATAATCAAAGTGTTGTACGCCCTTAAAAATCTCAAAGCTTGGATAAAAACGCACCTGAGTACCTGTCTGAGTAGACGGCTCAAGCTTAGCCAGTGGCGCATCTGGCACGCCGTCAGTATAGTTTTGGGTATGGGCATAACCATCACGCCAAATATTCAAGACCAGCTTTTTGGACAGTGCATTGACTACCGAGACGCCAACACCATGTAGACCACCAGATACTTTGTATGAATTATCATCAAATTTACCGCCTGCATGAAGCACCGTCATAATAACCTCGGCAGCCGATACACCTTCTTCAGGGTGGATATCCACAGGAATACCACGCCCATTGTCCATCACCGAAACAGATTCATCATCATGGACGATAATATTAATCTCATCACAGTGACCTGCCAATGCCTCATCAATGGCATTATCCACCACCTCAAACACCATATGGTGCAAGCCTGTACCATCATCAGTATCACCGATATACATACCTGGGCGGACACGCACCGCCTCAAGCCCACGCAGAACTCGGACATTTTTAGCGGTGTATTCAATTTCTTGTGCATCGACCTGTGGATGATTGTTGGTGCTATCGGTCATGAAACTTCCTTAAGTGGGGCGGTTAATTTTTAAGCAAATTGCCCACGATTATTCATAAAAAACAGGGTATATTATAGCATTTTTTTTATAAAAAGTCATTGTCACGCCTAGCTTTTGGCAGTTATTTTATCGACTTTATGAAATGTTGCACTCTTGGAATTTACCCTGTTCCACATGAAACATCTTATAAGATAAGTCTTCGGCGGTACGCTGATTTGGTGCAGAAGTCGCCATAAAGCCATCAGACTTAAGCGCTAAGATTTTTTGGTGCGTCTGTACATTCAGGCTGGTGATAATCGCTTGGCAAGGCAACGAAAATACCGTTTTGAGCAAAATTTCAATGGCATCTTCATCAAGTTCAGCATCAAGATCATCAATCAATACAACTGGCGGATGTGCTGTCTGCATAGGTATCTTATCGATGGCATGACACATCAGCTTTAGTTGAGATAGCTTTAGGGCGGTAATGAGTAGCTTTTTTTCTCCACGAGATAGGATATGCGTGGCTTGTTCGCGGATTGTTTGCCCCTGATCGTTTCGAGAATGAATTTTGACATTGATGTCTGCACGATGTGCACCGATGCGTGTATAACCTAAGCTAATGTCTTGATTAAGACGCATTTTTAGGGTTTGGCTCAAGGGTTTGGTATGGTCAAAACCTGCCAAATATTGCAGGCTAAGCGATGAGTGATACTCAGGCAAAAGCTGCTTTATCATCTCATCAAAATATCTGGTCCATTGATCAAAAACCGCCAAGCGATGCTCGTGTAAAGCATGCGCATAAAATCCAAGCTGCTCATCCCAAGCAAACAGCTCAGGAAGCTTATGATGAACGCCAGAGTGTTTAAGTAGAGCATTTCTTTGTTTGAGTAGGCGTTGGTATTGTAGCCACTGATGATAAAACTTAGGCTGAATATGAAAAGTCAGCCAATCAAGCATCTGACGCCGAGAGATACTGCCTTCATCCAGCAAGCTCATACTGACAGGGTCGATGAGTAAAGTTGGCAAATGAAAGCTTAGCGTACTTTGGGTTGAAACGGTGTGTTCATTAAATCTTAAAATAGAGTCAGACTTGCCTGTCTCATCAAGTTTTTTTTGGATAGCAAGCGTACAGGACTCTTCAAATTGTGTGCGTGCCCATACGGTACAAGCACTTTGATGGTGGCGGATATATCGTTTAGGCTCATGATGACGAAAGCTTTTGCCTCGTGACAACAAAAACACCGCCTCCAACAGCGATGTTTTACCACTTCCATTAGCTCCGACAATCAAATTACACGCTGCAAGCGTTAAATTTACCTGCTTAAGATTGCGCAGCTCATGTATTTGCAACTGCTTAATCATAACTTACCGACGCATCGGCATGATGACATAGCGATGCAAATCATCGCCCACTTGATAAATCAGTGCAGGCGAACTTGGCTGATTTAGCTCAAGGCGAACCTCTCCTTCTAAAACATTGAGTACTGCACGCAGATACGCCTCATTAAAGGTCAGCTCAATGGCATCACCGCTATAATTCACCCCAAGCATTTCTTCAGCCTCACCAAGGTTTCTGTTGGTAACACCCACTTTACAAAAATCCGTGGTATCAAAATTCATCAGCACGCCCGGTTCTTCTTTGGTATTTAGTACCGAGATTCGGCGTAACACATCCACCGCCTCATCTTTATTAAATAAAACAATTTTATCATTATTGGCGGGAATCACACGGCGATAGTCGGGGAATTTACCCTCAATTAAGCGTGCAGACAGTTTCACTGCAATCTCATTGTCAGTGTCTTCATCTTTAAGCACCAAGCCCACTTGTAAAAACTCTGCATCAAAACCAAGCTCAACAATATTAGAATCATCAACCGTTTTAGCAAGCTCAATCAACAAGCGTTCTAATTCAGCCACTGCTTTACCGGGAATGATGAGCTGATTGGGTGTATAAGTTTCATTCAGCAATCGATGTGCCACCGCCAAGCGATGTCCATCTGTTGCAACTGCAGTTAGTGTATTTTCACCAATATCAAACAGCATGCCCGTCAAATAATAACGCACATCTTGGGTTGCCATCGCAAATCGGGTATGATGAATCAAGCTACTTAGGTTACCTTGACTGATTTTTATCACACTCAAAGGTGTCGCCGTGCCGATTGTTGGAAAATCATCTGCAGGCAGGCAGCTTAATGTATACCTGCCTGTACCACTGGTAATAATGCAGCGCGTGGTGTCTTCTGGGGCATCAATCACCACCGTCTCCTCTGGTAGTGATTTACACACACTAAAAAACATCTCAGCTGGCAAGGTTGTGCTACCTGCCTGAATACAACCATCTTTGGGCAAAGCAAATCGTGTCGTCAGCTCAAGCTCCAAATCTGACGCTGTCAATGTCAAAAAACCTTCTTCAAGCACCAATTTAATATTCGCTAAAATGGCAAAACGATGGCGTTTATCTGCTGCCTTTACCACCAAATTGATGGCTTTGAGTAATAAGTCACGATTGATAGATAATTTCATAAAAGCTCACTAAATTTGTTGGTTGCTGGGGCAATACTAGACATATTCTAACATCATCTTCAAAGAATGATAATCCTTTTGAATTTTAGCATCTTGCGTACGCAGCTCTTCGATCTTTTCACACGCATGCATGACTGTGGTGTGGTCACGACCACCAAAAACCTGCCCAATTTCAGGAAAACTATCACGCGTCAGTTCACGAATGAGCGCCATCGCCATTTGTCTGGGTCTGGCGATGTAGCGTGCACGCTTTTTACTCATCAAATCCTTTGGGGAAATTTCATAATATTCAGCCACCAAATCACGAATATTTTCAGCATTCAATGCCCGAGCGCGTGCTTGAACCTGATCTTTAATGGCGTCTTTGACAAGTGGCAAGCTCACCGGCTCATTACGCAAAATGGTGGCGGACAGCTGTACACGTTTTAACGCCCCTTCTAAACCACGCACATCAGGCGGTAGATTTTGTGCCATATATAACGCACATTCTTTGGGTAGTAACAGATTGAGCATCTGTGCTTTTTTTTCTAAAATTTGGATACGCATTTCCATATCTGGTGGCTCAATCGACAACTGCAAACAGCTTGATAAACGAGAAATATAACGCTCACCAAAACTGGTCATCTGTGAAGGGGGACGGTCTGAGGCAAGTACCACCTGCTTTTGGGTGTTGCCTGCTGAGAATGTATCAAAAAGCTTCATCAAGATTTCGGTTACTTTGGGTGCTTTTGAGCCGCTGACCATATGCACATCATCAATAATCAACAAATCCGCTTGGCAAATTTCTTTTTCCATCTGTGCAATGTCATTGGTACGAAACGCCTCTAGCGTGATTTTATAAAAATGATCTTTGGTAAAATAAAAAAATTGCTTGCCATATTTTTGATAGCGATGCGCCATGGCATGCATCAAATGCGTCTTGCCCAAACCTGATGAGCCGTATATAAATATAGGGCCATAGTTATGCTTACTTTCTTTTCTAGAAAGCTCATTGCAAGCATTATAAGCAGAAGCATTGGACTTACCTTTGACAAATACATCAAAGCTAAACCCAGGATCAATGGGCAGCCCTTCAACGATACCCGTTTTTTTGCTGGTCTTTTTATTAGTTTTGGCTTTTTTGGTCGCAGGGTCATTTGGGATGGTACTCGCCACCATCTCAATACGAACCGACTTGATCGCTCCTTTACCATGCTGATAGGCAAGATCAGTGATTTGGCTTAGATAATTATCTTTGACATGCCTAACCCACATCATATTAGGTGCAAGCAACAAAAGCTCGGTATCGTTCACTTCAGCTTTGAGGGGTGCGATCCATTGGCGATAGTCTTTATCCGCCATAGCAAATTGTAAATCAGGTAGGCACAATTGCCACACACGCTCACCAAGATTATTGGGTGAGATGCTATCTTGCACGGGTAAATCTTCAAACAGGCTCATGACTTATCCCAATTAAAAAACAGTTCAAAGTGATTTTATACTATGCATGACTAGTCATGCTCAATCGGTGGAGTGAAATAGTACCATAATTTTATTAAATTACAAGCTTTATTTTGTGGATAACTTGATGAATAATATTGTGGATAACTCAAAATTCTGAGTTTTCCACAATTTATGCACATTTTATAAACATTGATTTCCACAAGATAACTTTATGAAAAATATAATAATATTGTGGTTATCCACAAGATTTTTTTTGCTTTATTATTATTATATTTAGGTTTAAGATTAAATAATAAGGTGGCTTAAATTCTGTGGATAACTTTTAACAATGACCTTAAAAACCAGCCAAATGTAATCACTTATTAGCCAAAAAAACTTGATTTTTATAAAATAAAAAATGAGCGTTTATGACAAAAATTTAAATTTAACTTGGTAATTAATTGACAAATCAAAAAATATTTGATAGTATTATCAAGCTTTTCACTCGTCTAAAGTGAGAAACATTAACTAGTTAATTGTAATTTGAGTTGTTCATCAGTTTCACTTTTGACAACTTTTGGTACCGTTGGGTGCTGACATCTTTAAAGGTGATTTATGAAGCGTACATTTCAACCAAGCGTTTTAAAGCGTAAACGCACTCATGGTTTCCGTGCTCGCATGGCAACCAAAAAAGGCCGTCAAGTTTTGGCACGTCGCCGTGCTAAAGGTCGTCATCGTTTGACTGTGTAATATCTGGTCAAATTAAAAGCACCGATCACACGGTGCTTTTTTATGCCATAAATTATGATGCTGTGACCTAATTATGTTAAAATCATACCTCTTTGTACAAAACCTGCCATTATGACATCTGTTCTGATTGACACATCTCAAAATTTAGCGACTTTTTTGCCAAAAGCTAAAAACTTCCAAAAATACCATCGCCTACTCACGCCTGCCGACTTTAAGGCGGTATTTGACTCACCCGTTAAAAAGGTTCATACCCTGCATTTGTTGGCATTTATTGGACAAGGTCAGGGTTTGTCAGCAAGATTAGGTTTGGCAATCACCAAAAAAAAGCTAAAAAAAGCGGTGGATCGTAATCGACTTAAACGACTGTGCCGTGAAAATTTTCGCCATCGCCAAACTTCTTGGATGGTAATTGATGTGGTTGTTATTGTCAAGGCAGGCTATCCTAGAGAATTTGACATTGCCACCGAAGTAGCAGAATTATTTAATAAAATTAATAAATTATATTCTTATGAACTGAGTGTTTAATTTTTAAATATTTAGTTATGTTAAAAAATATTCTACTAACCTTGATTGAGATTTATCGCCGCTGGATCAGTCCGATGATGACGCCAAGATGTCGTTATTATCCAACTTGCTCAACTTATAGCCGCCAAGCGATTATTTGGCATGGAGCTATCAAAGGACTTAGGCTCAGTATTTGGCGAATCAGTCGCTGCCATCCTTGGGGCGGCTGCGGGATTGATTTTGTTCCACTGCCTTTGGCTCGCTATCACTATCAACCAAGCCATCTTCATTTTTCTTATGGATTCAAAGATACATTAAGTTATGCAGCACGGCTAAATCATTTAATCAAAACAACTTAGCATTATGATTTGTTTGGTAAAACCTTAAAAATCACTGGCTAACCATGATTTATCGGTAACTTAAGCAATATTTTCTAGGATTTTATGGGTATTTTTAGTACAATAAAAGATTTGAAATTTGATTTAGGCTAATAGCCTGTGTTGTTTATTGATAATGGATTTGAATCTATGCAAAAAATTCTAAGAATTTTAATCATCATAGCAATGCTGATTACAGCATATTTGCTGATTTTGGCATGGCGTGATGACTATGCAAGAAAGCCTGTGGTTACGCAGCCTGTGGCAACCCAAACCACTCATGCCGATGTGCCAACAACACAGGTTGTGGGTGATATTCCAAGCTTGACAGCAGGATCGGTAGCTGATTTGGCTGATACCGATTTGATCACTGTCAGCACTGACCGTTATGAAATTAAGATCAATCCTGTTGGTGGCGATATTATTTATGCTGCTTTAAAACAGCACAATGCCACCAAAGATAGTACCGAGCCATTTGTACTTTTAGAAACCAATTCACGCACCTATGTCGCACAATCTGGATTGATTGGACGAGATGGCATTGACACAGCTGAAGGCCGTGCGGTTTATCACAGTCCGCGTAGCAGCTATGTGCTTAATCCAAGTGCAGGGTCGCTACAAGTCCCTTTGACATATCATAAAGATGGCTTGACGATCACCAAGACCTATACCTTTAATGCAGGTCAATACCCAATTAATCTGAGTTATAATATTAATAATAATTCCAATCAACCATGGCAAGGGCAAATGTATGCTCAGCTTAAGCGTGATAGCAGTAAGGATCCTGGTCTGGAGGATAAAGGCATGCTGGGTATGCCAACTTACTTAGGCGGCGCTTGGGGTGTGCCAAGTGATCCTTATAATAAACTGAAATTTTCTAATTTTGACGATAATATCAATATCAGCAGTAAAGACGGCTGGGTGGCAATTGTCCAGCATTATTTTGTATCGGCTTGGACGCCATCAAACAGTTTTGAAGCTGACTTTTTTGCTCGTACGACAGGTAATGATTTTTATATTGGTTATAATAGCCCCGTGATTAATGTGGCGTCAGGCAAGCAAATCACCCTTAACAGTACGCTGTATGCAGGTCCAAAAGTTCAGTCAGAAATGGCATCGGTGGCTGAAGGCTTAAATCAAACGGTGGATTATGGATTGTTATGGCCAATCTCAAAAGTGCTGTTCGCTATTTTGGATAACATTAATAAAGTGATTGGCAATTGGGGCTGGTCAATCATTGTACTGACTTTAATTATCAAAGTTGCTTTATTCTGGCTATCAAATAAAAGCTATATGTCTATGGCAAAAATGCGTGCCATTGCCCCAAAATTGCAAGCACTCAAAGATAAGCACGGCGATGATCGTATGGCGATGAGTCAAGAGATGATGCAGTTATACCGTGATGAAAAAGTCAATCCAATGGCGGGTTGTTTGCCGATTTTGATTCAGATGCCGATTTTTTTGGGATTATACTGGATGTTGGTTGAGTCGGTGGAACTGCGTCATGCACCATGGATTGGTTGGATTACCGATTTATCAGCAATGGATCCTTGGTTTATTTTACCGATTTTTATGGGTATGACCATGTTTGTCCAGCAAATGCTCAATCCACAGCCTACCGACCCAATGCAAGCAAAAATGATGAAAATTTTGCCCATGATTTTTGTGGTGTTCATGCTATGGTTCCCAGCAGGTCTGGTATTGTACTGGACAGTGAATAACTTATTTAGTATGACTCATCAACATCTTGTTAATAAGCGTGTAGAACGCCAAATGAAAGCAAAGCAAGTTTAATGCAATCCCCAAAAATCCCACAAATACTCAATTTGTGGGATTTTTTTATGGCTGATTTATGCGCTTTTGGCTTGATGTGTTTGTCAGTCAATAACCAATGCTAGCAATTTTTTATGTAATAATGATAGAATAAAAGGTTAACTTAGCAAAAGACCTTATCAATTTATGACAACCAGTATCCAACAATTGCCGACCATCGCCGCCATCGCCAGCCCCATCGGTCAAGGCGGTGTCGGTATCATTCGACTATCAGGTAAAGACGCTTATCGCATCGGTTGCCTGATGACAAGGCGGTCAGATTTAATACCCAGAATGGCACATTTTGGTGGTTTTTATGGTCAAGAGGGCGTGATTGATGAGGGTGTGGTGATTTATTTTAAGGCGCCACATTCATTCACTGGAGAAGATGTGGTGGAGCTACAAGGTCATGGCGGCATGGTGCTACAAAATATGCTGTTAGCCAGAGTGTTTGAACTTGGTGCACGCCAAGCAGCAGCAGGGGAATTTAGCTACCGAGCTTTTGAAAATGATAAAATTGACTTGGTGCAGGCTGAAGCCATCAGTGACGCCATTTCAGCCACTTCCGTCGCTCAGGCTACCAGCGCCATCCGTTCTTTGACTGGTGAATTTTCCCAAAAAATCAATGAGTTATTAGATAAGCTTGTTCATCTTCGCTTGTATGTAGAAGCTTCGATTGATTTTCCCGAGGAAGAAGATGTTGATTTTTTGTCTGATGGTGTCATTGAAAATAAATTAACTGAGATTTTATCAGGTATTGATCGTATTTTGGCAACCGCAAAACAAGGCCAGTTGTTGCGTGATGGCGTGCATGTGGTGCTGGCAGGTAAGCCCAATGCAGGTAAATCCAGTCTGCTTAATCGCCTATCGGGTACTGAGCGTGCCATTGTAACAGAGATTGCAGGCACCACGCGTGACACTTTGGAAGAAACTTTGATTTTAAATGGGTTGACTGTACATTTAACTGATACAGCAGGCCTTAGAAAAACTGATGACCATGTCGAAAAAATTGGTATCAAACGAGCATTTGATGCGATCCATCAAGCAGATGTGTTGATGATGGTTTATGATGTTACAACAGAAACTGATCCGCTGGCATTGGCCGATCAGCTGTTTTGTGAGGGTGTGACTGAGGATGTTGGTGATATTACTCGCCAAAAATTGATTTTGGTTGCAAACAAAAGTGATTTATTGACCTCAAAACCAGTTTTACAGGTTTCATGTGAAACCAAATCAGCACCCAAACCTGTTTATGTTTCATGTGAAACAGGTGAAGGGCTTGATGAATTGATTGAAATATTAACCCAAAAGGTGGGTTTTCATCCCCCTGAAAACAGTTTGATTGCACGCACTCGCCATCTTGATGCCTTAAATCGTGCCAAAGGGTACGCCATCGAAGCGTACGAGCAGCTTACCATTTATCATGCTGGTGAATTGGTGGCAGAAAGCCTAAGACAGTCTCAGCAAGCATTGGGCGAGATTACAGGTCAGATGAGTGCAGATGAGCTGTTGGGCAAGATTTTTTCAAGTTTTTGTATTGGTAAATAGCACTTTATTACCAAAAAAATCTTAACAATTCCATTGGTTAATATTTTTATAAAAAATTAAATTTAATTATTTTTAATTAATAATAAAAAATTTAGGAGTGGCGATGCATTGCCCATTTTGCAATAAAGCAGATACTAAGGTGACCGATTCTAGGTTGGCTGCCGAAGGTGCACAAGTACGCCGACGCCGACAATGTTTAGCGTGCGGAGAGCGGTTTACAACTTTTGAAATTTGTGAAATTTTGATGCCACGAATCATCAAAACCAATAGCCGTATTGAGCCTTATGATCAATCAAAACTCAGACGCTCAATTTCATTACCTTTACAAAAGCGTCCCATCAGTGTTGATGAAATCGAAGCATGTATCAGCCGCATAGAGCATGAACTTAGAAAAACAGGTGAGCGAGAAGTATCAAGTAAGATTTTAGGCGAAATTGTGATGAATGAATTAAAGATACTTGATGATGTTGCTTATGTACGCTTTGCCAGTATTTACCGTGATTTTCAGGACATTGGCCAGTTTCAGGCCGAGCTTGATAGGATTAATTTACCCAAGCGTGGTGAATCTTCATGAATGATCAACGATTGATACCGCAAGATATTTATTATATGCAGCTTGCCATAGCTGAGGCAAAAAAGGGCATTTATACCACAAGGCCCAACCCTGCTGTTGGCTGTGTATTGGTTAAAGACGATTTGGTTATCGGTCAGGGTTATCATCCTAAAGCTGGTCAGCCACATGCTGAGATTTTTGCTTTAGCTGATGCCAAAGCACAGGGTTTTGACACCAAAGGCGCAACCGCTTATGTGACACTTGAGCCATGTAGCCACACGGGCCGTACACCGCCTTGTGCTGATGCACTCATTGCTGCAGATCTTAAGCGAGTTGTCATTGCAAGCTTAGATCCCAATCCCGAAGTCGCTGGTAATGGTGTCAAAAAACTTCAAAATGCAGGAATTGAGGTTTTGGTGGGGGTGTGTGATCAGCAAGCAGCTGCGTTAAATTTGGGTTTTTTGAAGGCGATGAGGACAGGTCTGCCTTATGTTAGGCTAAAGACCGCAAGTAGTCTAGATGGACGCACAGCGATGGCATCAGGTGAATCCAAATGGATCACAGGTGCAGAGGCACGAGAAGATGTGCAGCGACTGCGTGCCCAAAGTGCTGCGATTATCACAGGGTCAGGCACCATCATAGCGGATAATCCTGCGTTGACAGTGCGTAGCAAACAGCTTGGCGTGGATCTGCATATGATACCTAAGCCTAAGGTAGTCATTGTCGATCGTAGAAATAGATTATCAGATTTAGATGATTACCAAGTGTTAAATCATGATAATACCTTGATTTGGCGTAACGATTTAATGAGTCTGCTAAAAACTTTGGTATCACAATATGCCTGCTATGATGTATTGATAGAAGCAGGCAGCGAGCTGTCTGGCGCATTTATTACAGAAGGCTTGGTTGATGAGCTGATTGTATATCAAGCGCCGTGTATTTTGGGTCAAAATGCACGCCCGATGTTTGCATGTCAGCTTGATCAATTGGCGCAGCAATATCGATTTGGGCTGTATTCTGCCGATAAAATTGGCAACGACATTCGGCTAATTTATCACAGTCTAGCTTAATTTATTTTAGCAAGTTGCTTGATTAAATTTGCTTAGCCACAGCTTATTTTAATGATTATTTTATGATCTTTTATTAAGAAAATTGATTTTATAAGCCTGTGGATAAATAAGATGGTTAATCATTAACTATAATCCAAATTTTTATTAACTATTTGATTTTTAAAAGTATTAATATCTAATCTAATGATGAATATTAATCTGTGGAAAACTTAATAGTGTGATTGTACTTTCGATTTTTAATGTCATTATAAAAAGTTTTCCATAATTTGATGAGAAAATATTATGTTTACAGGAATTATTGAAACCACAGGCAGACTCAAATCCATCAATCAGATTGGCGGTGATGTTCAGTTGGTAATCCATGCGCCAGACATGGATTTTAATGATGTGCATCTTGGTGATTCGATTGCATCAAATGGCATTTGTCTGACTGTGGTAGATATTGGTGATAAAACTTATGCGGTGGATGTATCGCGTGAAACGCTGAGCAAGACGGCTTTAAAGAATTGGCGTACTGGCGATACAGTCAATCTTGAAAAAGCCATGCGACCAACCACGCGTTTTGGGGGGCATATTGTCGCAGGACATGTGGACGGTGTGGGTGTGATTCGTCACATCTCAAAAGATGCCCGTTCGATTTATATTGAAATTGAAATCCCAAGTGAGCTTATGCGTTACACTGCCGATAAAGGGTCAATCACTGTCGATGGTATCAGTCTGACAACCAACGCCATTAAACCTGAACAAAATATTGTATGCCTTAATATCATCCCACATACGGCCGAATGTACTAATATCGATCGGCATTGGTCGGTGGGCGGGCTTGTCAATATTGAAGTGGATTTGATTTCTCGATATCTTGAAAGATTGTTATTTGCTTCAAATCAAGTACAAAAGCCTACCAGTAGCATTTCTGAAGAGTTGCTCAATCAGGCAGGATTTTACCTTTAATAATTAAATTTTTATTAATTAAAAATATTTATATTATTTAATATTAATAATATAATAATTTTATTAATTTAAAATATTAATGATGGATAATATATTTAAATTAATTAATAAATATTAAGAAAGGAATTTTATGAACCACCTTACCCAATCAAAAATGCGTATCATATTTGCAGGGACGCCCGAATTTGCTGCAGTCAGCCTAAGGCATCTTATTGATCTGCAAGATGTTTTAAACATACAAATTGTCGCAGTTTATACGCAGCCAGATCGTAAATCTGGGCGGGGTCAAAAATTAACCGCTTCAGCCGTTAAGCAAGTGGCGCAGGCGTACAATATACCTGTTGAGCAGCCGATAAGTTTTAGCCTAAAGTACCAACCTGAGCAGGGTGTCAGTGGTGCTGTTTCACGTGAAACTTTGGCGAATTATCAGCCTGATATAATGATTGTCGCAGCCTATGGATTGATTTTACCCTTGGGTGTCTTAAAAATACCAAAATTTGGGTGCTTAAATATTCATGCATCACTATTACCAAGATGGCGTGGTGCTGCACCCATTCAGCGTGCCATTATGGCAGGTGATCAAGAAACTGGCATTACAATTATGCAAATGGCAAAAGGCTTGGATACGGGCGACATGCTATATCAGGTATCATGCCCTATTTTGGATACTGATACTGCTCAGACGCTCCATGATAAGTTGGCAATCATTGGCACTGATGCGATAACCACGGTATTACAAAATCTATCGCATTTTCAGTCATTGGCGGAAACTCAGGATGACAGCTTGGCAAATTATGCCGAAAAAATCCATACTCAAGAAGGGTTGATAGATTGGAATCAAGATGCTTTGACAATTCAGCGTCAAATTCGTGCATTCAATGCCTACACTTATCACAAATCGGAGCGTATCAAGGTTTTAAGTGCATTGCCGATCAAATTTGATCAAACTACATCAATTCCAGCTGGTCAGATCGTCAGTGTGGGTAAAAATGCCATTTTGGTCTCATGTGGGGCTGATGCCAATGATATGCAGCACTTGATTAATATTACAAGCATACAATGGCCAGGCGGTAAGCCACTGACTGCTGAACAGATTTGCCAAACCAATAAACTTTGTGATGGTGATCATTTTGAGATAAAAACTCATGAAAAATAATATAAAAAAACTACATAATCATCAGCTTTCATCTCGTGCAAAAGTGATATTAGTTATTGAAGAAATTTTAAATGGTAAATCGCTGTCATCGCTACTTGATCCTTTGCTAGAATCAACGGAGATGGACAGCCGAGGGTTTGTGCATGAATTGCTGTTGGGTACTTTACGGCAGTGGTGGGCATTATCTAGAATTTCTGAGAGTTTGATTGAAAATCCTGTGACGGATCAAGGGGTGCAGGCTGCTATTAATATCGGCTTGTATCAACTTATCTATATGAATATACCAGAATATGCTGCGATTAATGACACGGTGGAAGCCTTAAAACAGCTTGGTAAAGAATATGGCACAGGGCTTGTAAATGCCATTCTTCGAAAAACTCAAAAGTCAAAAGCAAAATTCACCAAAAAAGTCAACAAAAATCACAGTTTGCCAAATTGGTTGGCCAAGCAGCTCAAACAAGATTGGGGTGAGTATTATGATGAGCTGGGTCGTACACTAAGATTTGCTGCACCAATTTTTTTGAGAGTTAATACCAAGTTTTCAGACAATGCATCTTATTGCCAGATTTTAGATGAGCATCATATACAGCACAGCGTGGTATCGCTTGGATATGATCAGGCACAAGCCATCAGGCTAGATGGTGGTGTACGAATTGGTGAATTACCTTATTTTGATGAAGGATGGGTGTCTGTCCAAGATGCACATGCACAGTTGGCAGGGTTTTTACTAGCACCTATTCTGCAAGTGCAAGACAGTCAGCAATCAGTACTAGATATGTGTTGTGCTCCAGGCGGTAAAACCACGCATTTGCTTGAGATGTTTCACATGAAACATTTGACCGCCGTTGATAGTGAGAGTGCTCGATTAAAAAGAATGCACGAAAACATTAGCCGCCTTAAGCTTGATACAAAAGATGTTTCTGTGGTTCATGCTGATGGTACCTCTTGGCGATCGGATCAATGCTTTGATGTGATTTTGCTTGATGCGCCTTGTACTGCTACAGGTGTTTTGCGTCGCCATCCAGATATTGGACTACTTAGACAAGAACAGGATATTGTAACTACCGTTAATTTACAAAGAACCATACTGAACAATCTATGGTCACAGTTAAAAGTTGGTGGCGTGCTTTTGTATGTGACTTGCTCTATCTTGAAGGCTGAAAATGAGCGACAAATCATTGATTTTTTGAACGCTAATGACGATGCAAACGCCATGCCTTTTGATTTAAGCTTACCACATCAAATCAAGCAGCAGGTAGGTTATCAATGCTTACCTTTAGATACCAAGGGTGGCGACGGTTTTTATTATGCTTTGCTGACAAAAACAGCAAAATAACAATCGTTTAATCAATGGTGATTTTGATGTTTTTGGTGAATATGACGATAAAGGATTTTGATGATTGAGCGGACTTTGGGTGCTAAAATGACACCATGTCTCTTAAAATAACCTAGTAACTGACTAAGATAACTCTTAGACCAATCAAATTAAACTATGGCGATATTGATAGCATGTAAATTTAGCGGTAATAGATAAGCGTGATTGGTGGGTAAAGTTGGATGAAGTCATCGACCGATTGATAGTTCGCCAATCGCTGAAAATTTATGCTAAAATTAGCTCAATTCATAGTTAAGATATTAAGACAATTGGAGTTTTTATGCAATATATCAGTACCCGTGGCAAGACTCAGCCGATGCAGTTTAGTGATGTGCTTTTGATGGGGCTTGCGCCTGATGGCGGTCTGATGCTGCCAGAAACTTATCCAAGCATTGATGAAGCGACTTTACAAAAATGGCGAAAGCTCAGCTACAGCGAGCTTGCATTTGAGATTATGTCGCTGTTTGTGACAGATATTCCTGCAGATGATTTAAAAAATATCATCAATAAAACTTATACAAAAGCAGCTTTTGGCAGTGAAGATATTACGCCTGTGACTCGTCTTTATGATCGGTTGGCGTTGCTTGAGCTGTCAAATGGTCCAACGCTTGCTTTTAAAGACATTGCCATGCAGTTTTTGGGTAATGCGTTTGAATATGTACTAAAACAAAAAAACGAGCGTCTAACTGTCATTGGTGCGACATCTGGCGATACGGGCAGTGCGGCTGAATATGCACTGCGTGGTAAAGATAATATCGAGGTTTTTATGATGTCACCTGAAGGTAAAATGAGTGCTTTTCAGCGGGCACAGATGTATAGCTTGGATGATGCCAATATTCACAATATCGCCGTAGAGGGAATGTTTGATGATTGTCAAGATATCGTTAAAGCCCTCCAAGAAGATGCAGAATTTAAGGCAAAATATAGCTTAGGTACGGTCAATTCAATCAATTGGGGTCGTATTTTGGCACAAATTGTATACTATTTTAAAGGTTATTTTGGTGCAACCACCGATAACGCCCAAAAAATCAGTTTTTGTGTGCCTTCTGGGAATTTTGGCAATATTTGTGCTGGTCACATCGCACGCCAGATGGGCTTACCGATTGATCGATTGATCGTGGCAACGAATGAAAATGATGTTTTAAATGAGTTTTTTAATACGGGCAAATACACACCACGCACTTCGATCGAAACTTATGTGACTTCTAGCCCATCAATGGATATTTCAAAGGCCTCAAACTTTGAGCGTTTTGTGTTTTTATTGCTTGACAAGGACAGTGTGCAAGTCGCTAAGCTGTTTGGAGATGTCAAAAGTGGTAAGGGTTTTGATTTGTCGGATAATTTAAAACTGGTGAATGAAAAATTTGGATTTATAGCAGGTAAATCCACGCACCAAGACCGCTTGGCAACCATCAAAAAAGTTTATGATGATACGCAGCGATTGATCGATCCACACACTGCTGATGGTGTAAAAGTTGCAATTGAGCTACAAAAATCAGATGAGATGATTTTGGTTGCCGAAACAGCATTACCAGCCAAATTCCAAGAAACCATCGTAGAGGCAGTAGGTGAGATGACCCTGCCACGACCTGAGCATACCCAAGGCTTAGAAGATAAGCCTCAGTATGTCACTGTGGTGCCTAATGATACTCAGGCGGTAGCAGCATTGATTGAGCAATATGTTACTGCGTGCTGATTAATGAGCTATTCATCGCTAACACCTGAGCAATCAATGCTTGCACTTTGGTATGTGACCAATACTTCATTGATTTCATATTATAAGCTTGTCAATCATTGTGGCGATGCAGCATCTGCATTAAGCCAAAATCAGTCTGTTTGGAAATCGCTTGGCATCCATGCGGCGCATATTAAGCGTTGGCAGGATGTCAACGATGTTTTGGCTTTTCTTGATAAGGTTCGCCATGATGTAGAACTTAAGATATATGGTGTTGTATATGTCAGTGATGAAGATTATCCAGAAACACTAAAAAGTATTTATGACCCATCGCCAGTACTATTTTATCGTGGTAATTTGATACGCCTTAAAGACCGTCAGATTGCCATTGTTGGCAGCCGATCGCCGACTGAGACTGCCCAAAAAATCACTTTTGATTTGGCGCAATACCTTGTTCAGTCAGGATATACTGTCACCAGTGGTCTGGCACAGGGCGTGGATAAACAAGCACATCTGGGCGCTCTTTCTCAATTACCTGTTTTATCTGGGCGTACTGTTGGCGTTATGGGAACGGGCATCGATGTGTGCTATCCGCGTAATCATAATGCACTTTTTGCTCAAATCATCAAAGATGGCGGCTGTTTGATTAGTGAGCTTTTGCCTGCCACACCAGCCAGTAAGCATACTTTTCCCCGCCGTAATCGTCTGGTGGCAGGGCTGTCACTTGCCACAGTTGTTACGGAAGCGGCACTTCAAAGTGGCTCTTTGATTACAGCTCGTCTCTCAGCAGAGCAAGGCAAACAGGTTTTTGCCATACCAAGCCATATTCACAATCCTAATGCTGAAGGTTGCCTGCATCTAATTCGTGAAGGGGCGACACTGATATACCATCCTGATCAAATTTTAGAAGACTTAAGTCAACATGGGCAAGAGTTTTTTAATGCATTGCCAAAAAGCTTTAGTCAAGGTATGTCAATATTTAGTGAAGAATCAAGTAAGTTTAATACTCATCCATCTCACGCACCTGACACAAATACCTTGGCAAGTCTAAACTCTAAGACAGCCACTCATCACTTACAATCTGCAAGTCATAGTACTGGTGTGCCAGAGCATTTGGCGGATTTGTACGCTTTGATGAATGAGCCTTGTGATTTGGATCAGCTTGTTATTAGCAGCCAAAAAGAGACTGGTAGTCTATTGGCAGAACTGATGGAGCTTGAGATATTAGGCTTGATCAAGCAGGTAGGGGGACGCTATGGCAGGGTCTAAACCAATTTTTATGGCTGATGAGCTGGATTTGGCTGCCAGTTATTTGCAGGCAGGCGGTGTGCTGGCATATCCTAGCGAAAGCGTTTGGGGGCTTGGCTGTGATGCACTCAATGCTGACGCCATTCATCAAGTCATCAATCTTAAACATCGTGATATTGGTAAGGGTTTGATTGTACTGACAGATGTAGCCGAACGCTTAAAATCGTTAATTGATGTTTCACATGAAACATCTTTACTTGATTATATGCAAACATTCTCGGATGAGTTTACGCAGCAGCATTCCCGCGCCTTGACATGGCTTGTGCCTATTAAACCGTCGGCATTACCTTCAGCGCTGATCGGTGCATATGACACTCTGGCAGTGCGCATCACCACACATCCTTTATTAAAGGATTTATGCCAAGCCTTGATCTCACCTGCTAACCCTTATGGCTTTTTGGTATCAACCAGCTGTAATCCTTCTGGGCAAGCGCCCGCCCAAAATTTGGCACAAGCGATGGAATATTTTGGGGATCAAATCGCTTACTTAGATACCGATGGTTTGGGCTTTGTGCAACCAAGCTGTATTAAGGATCTGTTAACAGGCGATATCTTAAGATAGATAAGTAAGTCATGAGGCTCAGCCTAAAATGAAAAAGCACCCATAAGGTGCTTTTTCGCTGAACATCCAGGGTTATTTTAAACGGCGTTTTCCGACCAAAATTTCATAAATAAATAATAAAATCATCGCACCGATCACAGAAAAGATCAAATAACTAAACCCTGATTGGGCGTTCACACCCACAAAGTCGGCGATAAATGCGCCCACATAAGCACCGGCAATACCCAAAATCATGGTCAGTATCCAGCCCATGCCATCAGCACCAGGCTTAATTGCTCGCGCCAATAACCCCACAACAAAACCCACAATTAATACCCAAATCATTGAAAACATCGCCATTTCCTTAGTTATAATAATTACTCTGACAACCATTATAGCGATTGCTGCCAGCAAAATGGTTTATAATCCTGTAAATGAAGTATAGCGTGTGTGAGTATTCTTGCTTAAGCTTATCAAACAGCCCTCAATATCGAGGGCTGTTTGAGGATTATTTATCTACCGTTTCGACCACATTTAAATCAAAACCTGATAGGGCGTTGAATTTGATAGGGCTTGATAATAAACGCATGTCCTTAACGCCTAAGTGTTTAAGAATCTGCGCGCCAACCCCAATGGTCTGATAAGGCGCACGGCGAGTTGGTGAAGCTGTAGAGTGTTTATCCTTTAGTGTCTCAAAATCATCACCAAGATTGAGTGTATCATCATGACCAATCCACACCAACACACCATGCTCAGCCGTGGCGATTTTTGCCAGTGCATTTTGGATGTTCCAGCGGCTACCGCTGGTATGAATCCCAAATAAGTCTTTCATGGGCGAAAAGCTATGTACGCGCACTGTGCTGACGCCGCCAGTAGGCTTACCTTTGACAAATGCCAAATGCGTATCATCTGAGCCAAACTCACTGAAACGATATGCGGTAAAATCCCCATGTTCGGTTTGGATGGGAAAATGTTCAACTTCGCTGACGGTTTGTTCGGTTGCCATGCGATATTGAATCAAATCAGCGATGGTACCAATTTTTAGCCCATGTTCTTTGGCAAACGCTTCCAAATCATCACGGCGTGCCATCTCGCCATCAGGTTTGATGATTTCAACAATCACCGAGGCAGGCTCAAGTCCTGCTAGGCGTGCCAAATCACAGCCTGCTTCGGTATGACCTGCACGATGTAATACACCGCCTTTTTTTGCCATAATGGGGAAAATATGACCTGGTTGGACGATGTCGGTTGGTTTGGCGTTAGCTGCGATGGCAGCTTGGACAGTACGCGCACGATCAGATGCCGAGATACCTGTCGTAACCCCTTCGGCAGCTTCGATGGATAGGGTGAAATTGGTACTGAATTTTGCACCATTTTTATCACTCATCAAAGGCAAATCAAGCTGCTGGCAACGCGCTTCGGTTAAGGTTAGGCACACCAAACCTCGTGCGTGTGTGATCATAAAGTTGATCGCCTCAGGCGTGATATGATTTGCCGCCATGATAAGATCGCCTTCGTTTTCACGGTCTTCGTCATCCATTAAGATGACCATTTTTCCTGCTTTGATGTCTTCGATGATTTCAGGAATAGTATTTAAAGCCATAATATTCTCTTGTTGGGATTTGGGTTATCTTAGCATATTTGCCATCAACATGGGGGCGGATTTAATTTTATAAAGGTATTAAGCGTTTCAGATAGCGTGGATGGCATTTGGTTTTTAGGTTTTTAGCCAATTGATAAAAGCAAAATTGGCTTGCTCTTTTTGGTTATCAGCAAATTCATAAAACCGTGTACCTATCAGTGCATCAGGTAGGTACTGCTGTGGGTGATAGTGATTGGGATAATCGTGCGGGTAGATATAGCCTACGCCATAGCCTTCAGCTTGCATGAGCTTGGTGATACCGTTGCGTAAATGTAGTGGTACGGGCGATTGATCGGTTTCGGCAAGCTTTAAGGCACGATTGATGGCGTTGTAGCTTGAATTTGATTTAGGACTATTTGCCAAATAAATAATCACCTGCCCTAAAATAATGCGTGCCTCAGGCATGCCAATGGACTGAACTGAGCGTAGTCCAGCATCTGCCAGTAGCAGTGCATTGGGATTGGCAAGTCCGATGTCTTCACTTGCCAAGATGACAAGCCGCCTTGCCACAAATGCAGGATCCTCGCCTGCCGCCAAAATCCGAGCCATCCAGTACACCGCTGCATCTGCATCCGAGCCACGCACGGATTTGATCATAGCAGAGATAAGGTCATAATGCCCATCACCTGATTTATCATAGCGTACCAAGGGCTGACCTGCCACAGCAGCAACAGAAGCATTATCGATGATAATTGGCTCAGGTGCTGCTGCCACAAGTTCAAGCAAATTCAGTGCACGCCTACCATCGCCTTGGGATAGGTCAATGAGTGCTGCTAAATCATTAATTTGAATATCTTTGGTTTTTAGTAAGGTGTCTTGTCGTATTGTACGCACAATGAGTGCGTAAATCTCATCATCATTTAAAGGTTCAAGTTTATATACCTGACAGCGTGACAGTAGAGCATTATTGACGCTAAAAGAAGGGTTTTCGGTAGTTGCACCAATCAAAGTAATCTCACCTGTCTCAACTGCTTGTAACAAAGCATCTTGCTGAGCTTTATTAAATCGATGAATCTCATCGACAAAGACGACAGGCGGCTCATGAAATAGCCCATCGTCAGATCTAAGCACTTCTCTGAGCTCTTTGACGCCGCTGCTGACTGCTGATAAGGGGCGAAACGGACGACCAACAGCATCAGCCAGTAGCATGGCAAGCGTCGTTTTACCAATCCCTGCTGATCCATGCAAAATCAAAGACGGCAAAAACCCTTGGCGTACGATATTAAAAATCGGTGCTCCCTCACCAAGTAAGTGGGTTTGACCAATGACAGCATCAAGCGTGGTTGGACGCATGCGTTCGGCAAGAGGTTTCATAAAAGTATCTTTATTGGGCTGGGTTTGTTGGATTTGGATTGGTTTTATGCTATTTTAGCACAAAATCAATCCCATTTTGATGGTCATTTATGAAGATGAGCTGCCCATATTGTTATTCTGCCAAATCTCGCCCTCTAAGTTTCGGTGAGCGGCAAATGGCGATCAGCGTATTTGGCGATGCACTTAAATTAGATGATATTCGTCTAAAGACCGCATGGTGGGTTATCCAAGGCTATGCCGTCTCACCTAATGGTCATGTGTATTTTCATCCTAAAGATTTTTGTGAGGATTTTTCATCTCAACACTTGATGAAGCGTGCTTGGCTTATTCATGAGCTGGTACATGTGTGGCAAGTACAACAAGGCATTGGGGTGTTTTGGCGTGCGATTTTGAGCCGCCGCTATCGATATCGGTGGATACAAGGAAAGGCATTTTTAAGATATGGTATTGAGCAGCAAGCACGCATGGTTGAGGATTTTTATATACGCCGTGAATGTGGCAAAGACTGCGATAAATGGTATGCTTGTGTGCCCTTTTTAAAATCTGACCTAAATGACATGCACAAACAAGCTGATACACAAGCTTAATTCATCTGATTAAATGGATTAAAAATTCAAGCCATGATCGTGCCCCATGCTCACCCCTGAGATATCTTTGGCAAGTCGCGCGGCGGTATTGTCGGTGAGCCCACAAATAAAATCAAGCACCATCATATAGTCCTCATAAAGTGAGCGCTTGTTTTGAGTGTCAAAGCCGATGAGACTCAGCGCTAAGGCATACTTGGTTTGGGTTTTTTGATTTTGATGATGTGCATAGACCGCAGGAATTAATAAATCCAAAATGGAGCTTAAGCAACCAAAGGCGGCGATTTCAGTGGCAATTTTACTGTCATGACGAAAGATTTTATTGGTGGCAAGCTGCTTGGCATCTTGCAGGGTTTTTTTGATGGCGTCGTCGCTAACCGCCAACAAATCTTTATCCGTGAACTTGCCCATCATCAGTGCATCATGATGCTGCATAAAGGTATGGCTGACGCTTTCGATGGCTTTACCAATCGTCACGCCGCGCATGGCACCGCAGCGCTGTTCAGGATTGGGGATGTTTTTAAGCTTATCGATGCCGTCGATGTTTTGCACGGTTTTATAAAAATCTTCGATATCAATCAGCCCCATCTCCACCGCATCTTCAAGATCAAGCAGTGCATAGCAAATGTCATCAGCTGCCTCCATGAGATATGACAGCGGATGGCGTGCCCAATGATCCTCACCAAGCTTGGGTAGACCAAGCTGAGTGGCAATTTGGCGAACCAATGGCATCTCACTTTGATAAAAATTAAATTTGCCGCCATCAGAGCTAGGATTACTGCTCTCCCAAGGATATTTGAGCAAGGCACCGACGCTAGCGGCAGTCAGGCGCATACCGCCTTGATTTTGGTACATCTCAAGACGCAGCACGGTGCGCAAGCTGTGGGCGTTACCTTCATAAGTACAAATATCACAGCGCTGCTTATCGTCATCCAGTGCGTCCAAATAAATACGGTGCTTTGGGTCATTAAACCACTCTCTGAGCACCGCCTCGCCAGTATGACCAAAAGGAGGATTGCCCAAATCGTGGGCAAGACAAGCCACCTGCACGACTGTGCCGATGTTGCTTGGGCTGTAGCCATGAGGTAATAAATTGGCGGACTGTAGGGCGGCGCCCACCATATTACCAATGCTGCGTCCGACGCTTGCCACCTCAACGCTGTGGGTCAGCCGATTGTGCGTGTGGTCTGAGATGGCAAAAGGATGGACTTGCGTTTTGCGCCCAAGCCTACGAAACGCACGACTAAACACCACCCTGTCATAATCCACATGAAAGCTGCTGCGAATGCTGTCCATGCCGCCAGTGGTTTTTGGGCGAATCTCGCCATTGATGACACTATAGCGTGTCGTTGATAGCCTATCTTGCCAATCTTGAGCGCTGACGGTGGTCATAATATCCCTTTGATTATTCCTTGACCGCCATGGTCACAGTATAGGTTTTGCCTTGCTTGATTTTATCGGCATTGCCAAAAACTTCGGTAAACGAACGCTTCATAAAATCACGCAGCCCATTGATAGTCACCACATAAAATCTGCCACCGCTTGTCATGGCATTGTAAGCATCAAGCAAATACAGATAATGCTGCTCTTTACTGGCTTTGGCGGGCAAATTACTCATAACTAGACTAAATTGGCGAGATTTATCCACATGATAAAAACCATTAGAAAGCATCACCTCAGCATTACTCAGCCCATTATTTTTACAATTAAGTTTGGCGTATTCTATGGCGACAAAATCTTTATCAATCAATAAATGATGACCCTTTGGGCATTCACGCGCCGCCGTCATGCCAAGTACGCCATAGCCACAGCCAAGGTCAATGGAGTTATCTTGTGTTTGAAAATCAATATAATCTAATAACATCAAGCTGCCATCATCTAATTTTTCAGGGCTAAAAATCCCCCAAGTACTGGTAAAGTTAAAGGGTTTGCCCAGCACCTCTTGAGAAAATTGAATATTATGCCGCCACTGTTTGGATTTGGTCAGCAGTTCAGGATTAATTTGGTGCATGGTGTACTCGTGAGTTAATAGATAAAATGACATTCACAAATAAGGCAGATTGTAGCATATTTTAATCATAAAACGCTACTGGTGTTATCTGCCGCTGATGCGATTGATGGTTTGGGGTGATTGTTTCACCGAATTTTTAGCCATGCTTGATTATAATGGTTTATAATAGTAAGTAATACTCATGACTTATACCAACTTATCTTAGCATATCTTTAAAATCAGATTTTTTATCATGACAACACCAAAGCCCACTGTATCACCGCATGTCAACATTGATTTGTCGTTATTGATTTTTTATCAGCCACCAATCGAAAAACTCACCAATCATCTGCTAACTCAGCCTGCCATGTACGCCCAGCTTGTGGCAAAAAAGCAGGTACAAGAGCAACAAAAACAGTCCAATAATGAAACCAAGGACGGCGATGATGGTATTACGCTTACCGAAGAAGATATTGAAAATTTGATTGAGCAAGGATTTAGTGAAGAAACCATTGAGAGCGTCTCAAAGGCGGTCAATGAACAGCTAAGCAAGAATGCAAATGATGATGCCAAGCAAGATGATAGTGCTGATAATAATCCGCCCAAAGATGATGATGCCAATCAGACACACTCAAAAATAAAGCCAATCACCAAAAAGATGAGTCATAATGATTTTGCCCATACCTCAAGCCCAAATCAAAGCAAAGTTCACAAGTTGGCTCAAAACCCGTCGCATCCTGCCAAAACCGATGATACTAAATCGCATGTTGCTCACGCTTTAGCACAGTCAGCTGATGCATCTGTGGCTAAGATTGCAGAAAGTTTGGATAATGATATTCATGAGGCAGTAGAAAAACAGCTCAAAGAACAACAAGAACAGCAAGAGCAACAATACGAAGCATTTAAACAATATCTTGCCAAGAAAAACAGCGAAACAGCCATCGACTATCGCCAAATTCGGATTAATATTGAATCTGGAGCATTGCCGACACGCCATTTTTATTTGATGAATGGTTTATCGGCTGTGATTGCAGGGTTTGGGCTGTTAGCAAATTCACCTGCGGTGGTGATTGGTGCGATGTTAATTGCGATGCTGATAGGCCCGATCAGTGGCATTGCTTTGGCGATTATTGATGCTCGCTTGGCTTTACTTAAAAAATCACTGTTAACCTTATTGTCTGGCGGTGCGTTGATTTATGCCATTGGTGTACTGCTTGGCTTTTTATATCCCGATCAAGCTGCAAGCCAAGAGATTATTGCCCGAACTGCCCCGAATACGATGGATGTTTTTGTGGCATTGGCAGGTGGCGTGGCAGGGGCGTATGCGTTGATTTCTCGTAATTTATCGGTTGCCGTGGTTGGCGTGGCAGTCGCAACAGCACTTGTCCCTCCGTTGACTGCCAGCGGGATATTGCTTGCCACAGGACATTATCAATTGGCATTAGGGGCATTGATACTAACTTTGACCAACATTTTGGCGATTCAGTTTACCAATGCTTTAGTGCTTTGGGCGGCGGGGTTTCGCCGATTGGATATTGATAAAAGTGAAGATGAAATAGTAAAAGATTCACGATGGCAACAAAACTGGTTATTCATTCGCCGCAATATAGTCACTTTGATTTTATTGATTGGGCTAAGTGTGTATTTGACGCTTGATTTTCAGCAACGCATTCGTCAAAAAAGCTATGAAAAGGCAGTTATTGAGGTTGTTCAGCAACAAATCCAATACCAGCCTAGCTATGTTGTCAGTAGTGATTTTGGTGTGGTGGAAAAAGGTCAAAATAATAAAGCTTCTGCTGATAGCTATATGATTCGAGTATTATTGCAAGGGCTGATTGCACCGAGCCATCAGGATATTTCGCAGATGGAGCAAAACATTCAAACCATAACAACTGAGCGTTATCCCAAACGCTCGCCAATTAAATTGCAAGTGCGATTTGTACCAGAGCAAGTGATTGAAACCACCCCAGTCAGTAAAGCGGATGTGAAGCTTGATGATGCCTCAATCAGTCAATTAGAAGAAAATAAGAATTAGGGTGAATAAAACTTCATTTGAGTATTTTAAAGATCACTGGCACAAATAAAGATGGTGGGCATGCCTGCGTTAATCAAGGTTGCTTCAAATTCACCCACATTTGGCACTGTTAATATGTCTATCAAATTGCCTGTTGGGAACATATCGCCATCACTGTCCACAGGGTTGATAAAATCAATCTGAATTTCCGCCGTTGGAAAAGTCACACCATCACGCTCAAAATCCCCCATTTCTTGTACTTGCCCATCTGTGACAAGCACATGGGCGATGATGGTTTTGCAATGTTTATTGCCAAATTCGCACCTTACAAATGCCATCTCAGGCATACGACTGGCGTCAGCCAGCTGCATATAAAGTGGCACGGATGGGGATTTGCATAAAAACGCCTTTACTGGTGACAATGAATGATTTTGCCTATTTTAAAAATCGTATTATAACCAAACTATACTCTCATCCAAACCACCCAGAATAACGGCAAACCAAATTAGTACCTATTGCCCTAAATATCAATCTACTCATCTTGTCAAAGTAGGATTTGCTTATGGTAAAAGACATAGATGCAAAGGCTGTTATCATCTAAAGATAATGTCCTTAGCTTTTTATTGCCTGATACAACTTGGATAATTGTATGAATTTTGGTGTCCAGATTTGGACATATGGTCATGCATTGATTGCATTGAAAAAAGCTGGTACATCTCATATCATCAGATTTTTTTTGTGGATTTTCTGCTTGTAGTGTGGTATTTTCTTTGGGTTGTAGTAATGATCAAGTTTTGATATTTGTATTACCATTTGCCATGGGTCATATCAGCTTTGGTATGCCTAAACTTAGCAAGATGGGCATTTTATCATTATCTATTTACTTCATATCATCAAGTATTATTTATGATATTTTTTTAGGTTAAATAAATAATATCAATAAAAAACAGACAATCAAGGACACATGACACATGACAAACAAACCCACCGTTGCTTTAATAGGTGCCCCAACCGATGTGGGCGCAGGTGTGCGAGGCGTGAACTTAGGGCCTGATGCCTTACGCATTGCTGACATTGATAAAGCCATTGAACAATATGGTTTTACTGTCATTGACCGTGGCAATTTGCAAGGCCCAGCCAACCCCAATCAGCCCCCTGTGAACGGCTACCGTCATTTTGATGAAGTGGTTGCATGGAACAAAATGGCACACGATGCTGTGTATGATGAGCTGAAAAATGGCAACTTTCCCATTTTGATGGGGGGAGACCATTGCTTAGGTTTGGCATCATTGACCGCTGTGGCACGCCATTGCCGTGAGCAAGGCAAAAAATTGCGTATCCTTTGGCTTGATGCTCATGCTGATTTTAATACCAGCGAAATGACCCCATCAGGCAACATTCATGGCATGCCTGTGGCTTGTGCTTGTGGCTTTGGTCCTGATGCGTTAACCACCATTGGCGGTGTCAAAGGAGCGATTAGCCCAAAAGATGTGTATCAAATCGGTATCCGCAGTGTGGACGCTAAAGAAAAATACTTCATCAACGAAAAAGGCGTAACTGTCTTTGACATGCGTTATATTGATGAAAATGGCATGCGTCATACCATGGAACAAGCGTTAAAAGGCTTGGATAATGACACGCACTTACACATCAGTTTTGATGTGGATTTTCTTGACCCAAGCATTGCCCCAGCGGTTGGCACAACGGTGATGGGCGGGCCTACCTATCGTGAAGCGTCATTGTGTATGGAGATGATTGCCGATACTGGTTTGATGGCATCTTTGGACATCATGGAGCTAAACCCAACCCTTGATGAACGCAACCGCACCGCAGTCATCATGGTGGATTTTATTGAATCCTTGTTTGGTAAATCCACCCTAGTCAGACCTGACACAACCCAATAATTCAAATCATTCATGGACATATTTTTTTAAGGACTTCACTATGAACACCACCAACCAACCATCAAACAGCCAAGCTTATATTGACCGTGAAGAGCAATACGGCGCTCACAACTATCACCCTTTGCCTGTGGTATTAAGCCGTGGCGAGGGGGTGCATGTTTGGGATGTTGAGGGCAAACAGTATTATGATTTTTTATCTGCCTATTCAGCGGTCAATCAAGGGCATTGCCACCCTAAAATCATCGCCACTTTAACCGAACAAGCCAAAACGCTGACCTTAACATCAAGGGCATTTCACAGTGATAAGCTCGGTGAGTTTGAAGCCTTTGCCTGTGACTATTTTGGCTATGATAAACTTTTGCCGATGAACACGGGCGCAGAAGCGGTAGAAACCGCCATTAAAATTTGTCGAAAATGGGCATACGAGAAAAAAGGCATTGATGAAAACCAAGCCAAAATCATTGTCTGTGAGAATAATTTTCACGGTCGTACCACCACCATCATCTCATTTTCTAACGATGAAAATGCTCGTAAAAACTTTGGCCCTTATACCCAAGGTTTTATTAAAGTTGAATACGACAATCTTCAAGCCTTAGAACAAGCGTTAACTGATAATAAAGATGTGGCAGGGTTTTTGGTTGAGCCAATCCAAGGTGAAGCGGGTGTGTATGTGCCATCTGAAGGTTATCTTGCCAAAGCCAAAGCCCTTTGCGATAAGCATAATGTGCTGTTTTTAGGCGATGAAATCCAAACGGGCATTGCTCGCACAGGCAAATTACTTGCCCTTGACCATGAAAATGTGCGTCCTGACATCTTAATTTTGGGCAAAGCCGTCTCTGGTGGTGTTTATCCTGTGTCAGTGGTCATGGCAGATGATGACATCATGAATGTCATTCGCCCAGGACAGCATGGCTCAACTTATGGCGGCAATCCGCTGGGGGCAGCGGTTGCCAAAACCGCTTTAGAGGTGGTGCGTGATGACAACTTAGCGGACAATGCTGATAGGCTTGGTCATATCTTTCGAGAAGAGATGCAAAAGTTGGTGGATAAGCACCCGCTTTTAACCTTGGTGCGTGGTAAGGGATTGCTCAATGCGGTGGTCATCAATGACACCGAAGACAGCAGCACGGCTTGGGACTTATGTTTGGCACTCAAAGAAAATGGACTGCTTGCCAAACCCACACACGGCAACATCATTCGATTTGCCCCACCGCTTGTGATGACTGAAACCCAACTGCGTGAGTGTGTGGACATCATCGCCAAAACGGTCGCCAAGTTTGAAGCAGACAGATGATATGATGGCTTTAATGGGTCTGTTTGTCATTTAAGCCCATTTATCATTTAAGCCCTTTTTATGGTTTAAAACTTAAGCCGTGTTATGCCTTTTGCTAACACGGCTTATTTTTTGACCCGCCTTTAATGGGCTAAATTGACAGGATATTTAAAGGGTTAAACTTAAAAGTCTAATCAGTTTGGCTTAATCTGGTCGGGTTATTTGGTCGGGTTATGTTGAAGCGTTTGCTGATATGCCGTATCCAACTGCTTGGTTGTCAACAACTCTTGTATGACTGGAAAAACCTCTCGCTCTTCAAAGCGGATATGGTCGTATAACGCTTGTGCCAAGGCATGTAAATCATCAATGGTTGGGTTACTGGCAGATTCAGTCAGCTGACTTAATGTGCGTAACTGCTCATGTTCGGCAAGTAGCTGCTTACCAAGCACCATCACTTTGGGGTGGTTGCCATGATTTGCCAATAAAGGGGCAACCAAATATCTCTCTTCAATCGCAAAATGTGCGATTCGGTCATCATGAACATATGCCACCAATGCTTGCCAATGCCTAAAAATGTCATCAGTCGTGCTGTCTTTGGGGCATTGCATGGCTTGACGAGATAGGCTTAAGCCAAGCTGATGCTGTCGAGATAAGGGGCGAAGCTGTTCTATGCGGTACATAAACGGATGTCCTAGGTTAAAAATAGCATGACACAATCACCACTTTGGATATGCCAGATGAGCCATTACCCAAGCCATCAATCTGTTTGCCATAAGGGCAGGACTGCCGACAACACGCAATAAAAAGCTGTCTCGTGCTTGCCCTGCCACTTAGCAACGCTCGGGTAAGTCACTAAGTTTAAAAAATAAATGTCCCTTTGGAAGTACTGCCACGTATGTAGGTAGCTTTGACCGATATTTGCATAAAAACT